>Ga0172364_10001483_pt1 | contig 18094 bp, 20 predicted proteins | sample LakKivSesite10cm_FD_114545 | JGI IMG/M metagenome (GOLD analysis project Ga0172364, IMG submission 114545) | Sediment microbial communities from Lake Kivu, Rwanda - Sediment site 10cm | ecosystem: Environmental > Aquatic > Freshwater > Lake > Sediment | place: Rwanda: Western Province, Lake... | reverse complement strand
GACATGATAGCGGACTGGTGCAGAGAATCCATACGTATATTGGATGCAATCCCAATGGAACATGTGCCCAACTCAATCAAAGACGTATATTTGGAGATGACAAAGAGCGTGAAAGAATGTGCCTTTTCGGTTCAAAAGTGCGTTAATAAGATGATGACGAAAGCTGAAGAAGCCCTCCAAGCTGCTGATGATGTAGAGCGGGAAGAAGAAAAAATAGACGACATCCATGAAAAAGCCAGAAAACTCCTTGGCAAAGAAGAGTTGCCAAAGGCTGGAGTAGCAGTCTTGGTGAGCCAACTTTTCGAGGCTATAGAGATGATTGCAGACTCCTGTGAAGATGCGTGTGACCAAGTAAGAGTCATAATTGTTAGAAATAAGGTGAATGCACATGACGGAAATAAAAGTTGAGATTTCAGACCTGAAAGGTGAAGGAAGCGATGTGATCAAGCAACTTGCCGATTTTCTGAAAGAAAAAACCGGGGCTGAAGTGAAAAGTGAAGGGAGCCAGGTAACCGTTGAAGGCGAAAGCCATGCGGTTTCCAAGAAGTATCTGCGGGTGCTCCTGAGAAAGTTTTTGCACAAAAGCGAACTGAAAGACACTTTCAGAGTAATAGGCGGGCGAGAAAACATTTTGACGATCAAAGAAAAGAAACTCTATGAGGAAGAGGAATAGGCGCTATCCCTTTTTGCCCGCTTCACATTTCTTTCTGGCGAGGTTATCATAAAGCTTGGACAAGCAAAGTTTCGCCGTGTAAGCACTTTTGTATGCGTCTGTAAACTTTCCGTCAGTAATGAAGCCTTCAGCTTCTTTCAAAGATTCATGCAATTTTGCGAGCAGTTTGTCGTTTTCAGTCTTTTTAAGCTCCGAGCTTTTGTCCAGTTGGGGCGGCTTGGTTTCCATGGTTAGTGATAAGAGAAAGGCTGTATACTCCAATTCTGCTCCAACATGCCAAAGGCTGTTAGCCAACGCGTCTTCATCGTTTCTGTCTAAAGCCTGTATCGAATTTTCTGTGTGGGTTATGGCTGTTTTCAAAGACTTCCCTATCTTCTCGCTGGCACCCATTGTATCACTCCATTTTGCACATTAATACGGGAAGATACTTTTTTTATTTATTTCGGCAGAACTTGACTTTCTGAATTCTTAAGTAGGATATAGAAAATTCCAAAAACGAGGCAGTGACCAAGACGGGTTGCTTTTGCTTTATTTAGGAAAAGTCAATCCCGGCGATTTCTGAAGTATTATTAAAATTTGAGGCCAATTTGCTGTGAGAATCGACAGTGGCTTACGTTGACGGTGGTCGCGTTCCAAGTTTGACTGAGGCAGTCATTGTCTGGCTATTTCTAACTATCGTCACATTAATCGTCTGGTTCGGCAAAGTACACTCTTCTTGGAAAGTTGAGAGATCGTCCATACTCTTGATTCTCGCCGCTATATACGCCGCATTGATTTCTATTATGATGTCGTCTACTTGGAGACTGGCTTTGTCCGCCGGTCCTCCGCTTGTGATTTGGGTGATTAGCACACCATAGGTTACCTTTGTGTTCATCGATTGCGCAACCTCAAAGGTCATGTCTGTTCCAGATATTCCCAGCCAAGGATGACTGTTGTATGAACCGTTTGTGATCACAGCTTCGATTTCTCGCAGTATTGTGCTCGAAGGGATTGCCAGTCCCAGCCCTTGAGCAGCTACTCCTTGGGAAGTAATTGCAGTATAAGAGGTTATACCGATTACTTCACCCTGATAATTCAGAAGTGGTCCTCCCGAGTTACCAGGATTTACGGACGCTGTTGTCTGTATGCAATCAGCTATACCATAGCTGGACCAAGACACCGAGACTGTTCTGCCAAGAGCGCTCACTATTCCCGTAGTCATTGATCCAGTTAGTCCCAAAGGAGTGCCGACGGCGATTACGGGGTCGCCAACTTTTAATATCGATGAACTAATGATTATGAAAGGCTTGTATTCATACTGTGGTGCGTTTGCTGAAAGCACCGCCAGGTCCGCGTAAGGATCAGAACCAGTTACATTGGCTGCATAACGTCTCCATCTGTAAATGTTACAGTAATGTTGATTGCGTCTTGAACAACATGGTAGTTTGTGATGATCACAAACTTTCCTGTCAAGTTAGAGACAAATCCTGATCCTTGCACTTCTGAGTAAGCGCAGGGTCGTCCGAAAATGTCGTATTGTACCGTTACTCCTCGGACTACGACGACAGAATCTTTCACTTGCTCATACATTTGAGAAAGTGAGAGGTTTTCTCCCGGAATGTAAGTGTTGTTTTGATTTACAATGTTTTGTGTTGATTGAAGATTTGAAATTTCCTCTTGAAGTGCTGAAGTTTGATTTTGCAGCTCATTGATTCTGCCTGAATTAGTCGAGTAGCCTATTGAATAGCCTAGCAGTCCCCCTGCAAATAGGCTGGCTATTACGATTGTTACTATGAGAATATTTGAAACGCGTTTTGCCCTCGTTTTTTGAGGAAGCTCCAATAGTAAATCGCCTTCATCTACCCATTATTTTTTGCTAAAGCTATCGATACTGTCGTGAATTATTAAACAGTTTTTCAAAATTAGACCCAAATCCATCTATTTAATCCAATCGTGCAAAATAGTCTTCTGTAAATAAAAAATAGAAAATGAACAGAGCCTTTGTTCTCTTTCTCCGTGCGCCTAGAATTCGGCCAAAAAAGGTGAGAAGTTATCAGTTTTTGTCTGGACCTTATCCTTCGGTTTCGATCGTTTCATGGGCACATGCTCACTATTCAGATCCCGTGCGCGAGGGTCCTATCTTAGTCGTCAATGCATCAAGTTTAGGGCTTATCGATCACGGTTCTCGTAGAGATCACTATTTGTGTTACTTTTCCCTGTTCCAGATCCACCAAAACAGACGCGCGGCCTGTTGTGTTTTTTTCCAACGTCACTACGGCCGTCGTTGCTTGCATCGTAACACTGCCATTTGCGTTAACCGTAGCTGTAATGATCGGTCTCACCCCTGTGACATTGTAACCATCATTAAGCAGCGCTTGGACGTCTGTGTCGTTTTCCGCTATGCTGATCACCTTGTCTTGGAACTCTGTGCTGACCTGAATATGTCCATAGGGTCCCCATCCACCTAGCCCTCCACGACTCCATCCGCATCTTCCTGGCCCCATGCTTCCATAGATCAATCCTGAAGAACCATTGGTGCGCTCATCTGAAGTGCCAGTCGAGTTAGCCGCTTGTGTGGTCAGTAGAATACCACTCATAATCACGGCCACAGCTAACACCGACAGTAAAGCTAAAACCTTGCTTCTTTTTTTATGGTGTTCACCTCCTCTCGTGTTCCTGAAAGCTCGTTAAATGACGGATTATTAAACAATTTTTCAGAATTATGCCAGATTCTCTTCCAAATCTTATCAAGTAAAAATGTATCAACTGTCCTATCCGTGGATTCACGATGGAGAAAAATGTCAAAGTCGCTTGGCTTTTTGAGTCAAGGTTGGAGGAGGACTGGAAACCCGGAGGGAGAAAGCACAGAGGGGAGTGCTAAAGAAGCTTTGCCTCCTCCAACCGCTCCGGAGTTGTTTCAGTAGTTCGACAGAATTAAAGATATTTCAGAATTAGACTCAATTTCATACCTAATTCAGTTCAGCTGCGCTCGAAGTACATATTTATTAACATGTTGAAATAGGTTTAACGAAGACTCTTTAATCTACGCGGAGCGGTATGCATGGCTGCTAGCGGGCGTCAGTTGAAGTATTTACTTGGGTGGCTAATCGCAGGCACAAGAGGTGGCGCGACTCGCGCCAAAATAATTGAAACCCTGAAGGAGACTCCGCAAAACGCAAATCAGCTGGCAAACCTGCTTGGAATGGATTATAGGACAATAAGGCACCATCTTGAAGTGCTTGAGAAAAACAGAATAATAACATCAGCTGGAGAGGGGTACGGTACCACGTATTTCTTGTCTCCAGCAACGGAGGAGAATTACGCATTGTTTGAGGAGATTGTGAAGAAAATTTGGAAAAAGTAGAAAAAGGAGTAGAGCAAATGAAGCCTCGTATGAACCAAAAACCGAGAACTTGGCTGCTGTTGCTACTAATACCAATCGTAGTAGTGGTAGCTATCTTAGCGGCATTCTGGGTTACATCAACCCTTGGGTTTCCACGTTTCCCTTGGGAACCCCGTGAACGACCTCCATACAATATCCCTGGAGACATAGAGTTCTTCTACGCAGCGAAAACCGTAGTTTCCACGATCAATGTGGCGATGCTAATCTTCCTATTGTTTACATACATTAGCATTTACAGGAAGACTCGGTCAGAGTTTACAATTGGATTAATAATATTTTCATTGGTTTTCCTTCTGAACGCTCTTGCCTCAAACCCTATAGTGATGTGGACTTTTGGTTTTCGACCATTTGGTCTAGGACCATTTGCCTTGTTGCCAGACCTCTTTACCCTTGGAGCACTGACCGTACTGCTATACCTCAGCGTCAAATACTAGAAAATCATTTTTTGCACGTTTTTCCAATGCCTCTGCATATGATTCGCGTCACTTCCCCTAGAAGGACTGAAATAGCTGCAAATGCTTTAAACCATGACTTCAAGAGCCTGAAGGAGGCATTACACTGAACACCGAGGAGATCATGAATCTATCCTTAATCGCCGGCTTAAAGCAAATCCCAGAAGACACTGCAATATACGTGGCCATGAACTGGAAAAAACACCGCTTCTGTAACGAGCATAGATGTCGTTTCATGCTAAAAGAAGGATTTGAGAATGAAACTGGTTAGATATCGTGACAAGGGAAAAGAGACCTACGGTGCCTTAGTGAACGATAGAGAAGTGGTGTGTTTGCCTATTCTGGCAAAGCATCTGGAAAAGCGAGTGCCAAAACGACTGGAAGGACTCGTAGCCTCAGGAGCAAAGGCGATTGAACATGCAGAGAATTTGCTTGAAAGAATTGCAGAAAATGCTATTCGAAAGTTTTCTTCGCCAGTCAACCAAGTAACCTTGTTGGCGCCAATAGAGTTTCCCCGCAAAATTATATGTTTAGGTCGGAACTACAAGGACCACGCCGCCGAAGCAAGTTCTGCACCACCCGATGAGCCTATAATTTTTATGAAGCCCCATACGAGCATAATTGGTCCAAATGAGACTATTATTAAACCAAGCTTTGTCAAGCAACTTGACTATGAGGCTGAATTAGCTATTGTGATGGGGAGAAAAACCAAAAACGTTCCTGTTTCAGATGCTAAATCGTACATTTTCGGATATACAATTCTAAATGATGTTTCAGCCAGGGACATTCAATTCAAGGATAAACAGTGGACGAGGGGGAAAGGCTTTGACACATTTGCCCCGACAGGACCATGTATAACAGCTTCAAACCAGCTTCAAGAACCATCCAACCTTTCCATTCGCACATGGGTTAACAATGAACTTCGCCAAAATTCAACGACCAAAAATATGGTTTTCAACGTTTACGAAATAGTGCATCACCTGAGCCGTGTAATGACTCTGGAACCATGTGACATCATCGCAACAGGTACCCCAGCTGGCGTCGGCTATTTCATGGAACCTGAACCTAAATTCCTGCAAGCCGGCGACGTCGTAAAAATAGAAGTTGAGAAAATCGGCGTACTGGAGAACAGCGTCGTTGAAGAGTAACTATTTCTAAGCCATATGAACATTACCTGTCCAATCATCGCTCAACCGAAACTTTGCTTATCCCTGCGTCTTTTTCGAGCTTCATTACGTGCTCAGCTTTTTCTGCAAAGACCTCGTTGTGCGTGACTGCAATTATCTGCTCTATGGCTCTGAAGCGCGAAATTGCTTCCGCCAATCGGTCTACGGAACCGTCTTCTCTTCCCAGACTTTCAGTGGGTTCATCAAGAAGAAGCACGCTTAGCCCATGACCAGTTCTAGACTGCATGATGAGCTGACCTAGTCCCAAGCGATAAGCAAAGGCTAGGAGTGTTCTTTCTCCACCTGACAGGTTTGAAACTTCCCTTTCAACACCACTTTCACTCTTAACGTAAGGCGAGTAAGTTTCGTCAATTAACACATTCAGGAGTGGAGCTTCTGCGCCGACTAGACTGTCAAGAACCTGTTGGACGAAGTTTCTCAAGACTTTCACAAACTCGCTTCGCAGTCTGGGTTGAATACTCCTATAAGCGTCACGGATCCCGCTTATTACCTGAACAGTTTTCGCTATCTTTTCCATACGCTCAAGCTTCTGCTGGGCATTGTCAATTCTGTCCTTTATTTCATCTATCCGCTTAAGCTGGTCTTTCTTGAGGTTTTCCTTTGTTCGCAAATCAGACTGCAGCGAATAATATTGACGGAACGCTTGTTCTCTCCTCGTTCTTGCAGCTTCCAGATCGGACATGTCGAATTTGCTGATTTCTGAATGCGTGGCCTCAAGTTGCCTTCGCAGCTCGATTTCTGCTTTTTGTTTTTCTTCAAACTCATTTGTAAGGTCATTCATGTTTTCTTCTTCTTCGCTCATACGAATTTTCAGTTCTTCAACTCTCGGAGCCAGTATTTGTAACTGTGACAACGCATCGCTCGCTGTATTTTTTATTCGTTGCAGTTCTTCAATCTCGCTCTCCAGATGGCTTACTGTTTTCTGCCTCTTGCTGTTCTCTTCTTGAATCCTTTGCACCAGATTATTCTTGTATTCGTCGTTTAACGGTTGCAGACAGAGCGGGCAACGGTTTTCGCTGGATAATGACGTGGTTCTCCTATGGTCCGCCTGCATGTTTCGAAGATTTGCCTCCCGCTCCGCTTTCAAGCTCGCGATTTGGTCGTCAAAGGCTGCCAAATATCGTCTCAGCTTTTCCAAGGGCTGATTTGTGGGCACTCTAATTTCTTCGAGTTCGCCTTTGTAGGTTCTTGTTTGGGCTTCCATGGAGGTTCGGCGCTGTTCTAAATTTTCGATGATGGTTTTCTTCCCTTCAATTCGCTCGGCTAGCGCAGCTGAAGAATCTTCAATATTCGTCAAGTTTGCTTGTAACTGGGCTTCTTTTCTTCTGAGTTCTTCTACTGCGACCTTTTTCTCTTCCAGTTTCTTCAGTTCTGAATCCGCGTCTTCCAGGACTATTTTGGCTTCTCCAAGCCTTTCCGTTGCGTTTTGCAGTTCAATTTCTAGGAGCGCAAATTCTTCAGTTATGCGACTGTACTCCGCGCTCAGTTTCTCCATTCCAACGACGTCTGGGTCTTTTTCGTAGGCTCTCTTTTCGCCTTCATATTCACGTTGATATTCTGCGATGTTGCTCCATGCGGTTTCGTAGTCGGACAGGCCAAACAGTTCGTCTAGACGTTTTTGTCTTTCTCTGGGTGCGGCGTCTAACAACTCTTTCAGGTGTTCTTGTCTCACCCAGACTATTTCGCGGAAAAGGTCTCTCTCTAGGCCCGTCACCGCCTTCAATTGTTCGGTGATGGCATCACTTTTCACGCTTGCTATCAGGTTTTCGCCTTCGAAGAGTTTCAGTTCCTCAAAGTCTTGGCTTATGCCTTTTCCACGTCTTTTCAGTCCACGTATTATTCTGTAGCTTCTTTCGTTTTGAGTGAATTGAACAGTAACTTTTCCCGTATTTGCTTCGTCACGCAACAAATATTCAAAGCTTCTGCCAAGTGGATCTCCAAATAGAGCGAAGTCGATGGCGTACAAAACGCTAGATTTTCCACAGCCTAGGCCACCTACTAAACAGTTGAAACCTCTTGTAAACGGCAATGTTGATTTTGTGTGGGAGCGAATGTTTTCCAGCTGAACAATCTCGATTTTCACTTCATAAGTTCCTCCAAGGTTTGCCTCACTCTCTCCTCTTGCTTTTTCGTCAACGGTTCAATCAAGGTCACGGCCAAGCGAGCTATTTTTTCAGCATCGTCACGACTGTAGCGTTCTGAGAAGATCTGCAGGAAGTATTCGAAAGCCTTCGTCTTCAAATCTTTGAATTCACTTTCGAATATTGAACGCACAATTTCCTCCGAAACCTCGCTTTCGCGCAGCAACATTACGGGATGGACAAGCAAAGCCTTTTCTACGGCAGTTCTGATTTGCGCGATGTCCACTTCCGCACGGTTGGCTTCAGCCGGCAACACTCCCTTCAGAACTGGAATCAGTATGACGTCCTCTTCGTCGGCGCCTTTGACGAGTTGAACAGTCAACTCCGTGATTTTCGAGGAAGGCACGCCTGAAAAGTCCTTTTCTAGAACAACAAACTTGCGGGGTGATTCAAGCTCTATGAAGTCCAGTGAAACTTCGCCCTTCTCATTCACTTTGACATGGCAGAAACCCTTCTTGTTTTTGGCTTCGGCGTAGTTTACAGTTTCTGTGCTGCCGCTGTAAACTAGAAGTCCGTTTTTGAATTTATCCATGTAATGTTCGTGCACGTGTCCTCCCGCGTAGTAGTTGAAGCCTTCGGGTATAAGCTCCGGAGGAGCCTCTGCCTCCATGTATGGAGGTTTGACGCTTGGAAGGTCGAGCGCCATGTGAAAAACGAAAATGTTGAACAAAGCTAGGTCCGGCGCTGGCTTGTTCTGTTCTGTGAAGGCAGGAAGTTGTTCTTCGGTTCTGCGTCTGGTTCTGAAGTTTGGCACACCGTAAACGTAGCAGCAATCCTGTTTCCGCCAACACGCTCCTCCGTGCCTTGGTAAATGGTAAAGTAATCCAGCGCTGTCTAAGGGGTTTAGAATAGTGCTGGTCAAAACGTTCGGTGCTGAGTCATGCGAACCGTCAACTGTTAGAACTGGAACTCCCGCTTCCTGTAGGCGTCTGAGATTCTGTATGGTTTTTTCTAGCGTGACATTCGACGGTCGCGCTTGATGGAACAAATCTCCAGCGATGATCATGAAATCGGGCTTCAACTCTATGGCTTTTTCAACTATCTCTTGGAAACATTTATCGAAGTCTTCTCGCCTCGCTTCTAAGCCGTATTGCGAATAGCCCAGATGCAAATCCGACGTGTGGACGAAACTGAAAGCTCTCAGAGATCTGTTTCCCCCTTATTCAGAATCTCACCACTTAAACTTAGCATAGAGTTTTTGGTTTTAAGCGTTTAGCATATGTGCATTGGAGAAAGCTCCCGGTACAATCCTCATTTTCATATGCCGTCTCCATATTAGCAAGTCGAGGGATGGCTGGAGATCTGAGTATCCAACTTATGGGGCTGGCCTCTCCCTCAACATTTAGCCACATCAAAAACGTCTTTGCACTTGAAAACTCGGGCTCCCTCAAAGTAGATTCCGCTATATTATGAAAAGTCTTCATACGTAGACTCTAAACTCGCAAATTAAGCAAGAGTTGCTGCATGAAACATTGACGCGCAGAGGTATCTGGGCCGGCGCACGGTGAAAAATAATGCTCTTGGCGCGTGCATCTTTAATATTTAATAGTCTGAGTGAGATTTAGAACGGAAGCTATAGAACCTTTAAAATGGGAGGGTAGTGATGAAACCTGCCTTGCTCGTGATAGATGTACAGAATGAGTTCTTCAAGATCAATGAGGCTTGCGCGGGCTCTCTCAAGGCTGCTATTGAGTATATAAATGCCGCCATATCCTTGTTCAGAAAAAGGAATTTCCCAGTCGTCGTCATTCAGCACAAGAATGAGGAGGAAAATCTTGTCCCAGGCAAACCAGGTTTTGACGTACCTGAAAGTGTGAAACTTGAGCCCCATGACGCACGTATCATAAAGACTTACAGCAACGCTTTCACTAAGACAGGACTCGTGGAAATGCTAAGGAAGCTTGGAGTTGACACTGTCATTGTGACAGGTTTCCGTGCAGAGTTTTGCGTTCTATCTACTTACAGAGGCGCACAAGACTATGACTTCACGCCTATAGTTTTGAAGGGTTCTCTCGCGTCTGACAACGCAGAGCACATAAGGTTTGTTGAGGAGATCACGGAGACAATATCTCTTGGCGCCTTGAAGGCACTGCTGTAATTCTGCTTTACTTGTTTCTTAACCGTGGCTTGAACTGATAAGTGAGAGTCATCGCAAGGCAACGGCTGTTTTCCGTTGGACGTTGAAGGTCGCCTTCTTTGACTTTGGAGAAGTCTTAGGTGGAAAGGCATTTCGGGAAGACCGAAAAGTCTGGTGGTCAAGTGAAAACTTCGGTCTAAGCGTTTAGTATGTTCACCAAAGCACGTTATTATTTTGATTTTTCGGGGGAAACACATAAACGACTATGTGCGCTTTATCAACGCAGGCATTCAAAAATGAAATGTCAAAAATGCGGCCAAGAAACTTTTCTACCCTTCCAGTGTCCCTATTGTAGAGACTATTTCTGCTCTATGCACCGGTTGCCGGAAAATCATGACTGCCCTCAGATGGAACTTGCTCGCAGGCCCAAAGCGAAAGAAATACCCGTTACTACTCAAAAACAGAGTTCATACAAGTACACGATTACACTTGGACCGACCGTGCGAATGGGAAAGCAAATATATTTCAGCCCAAAGGAGATTAGGCATCTAGCAATAGCATCATTACTTGTTGTAGGCATAGGATTATCCTCTGGAATCTTCATCCAGATGGACCAACCCTTGATGATAGCTCTATTCGCTGTGATTTTGACAGCATCCTTTTTTACACACGAGATAGCGCACAAAATAACCGCTCAAAGAAGGGGCTTGTGGGCAGAATTCAGATTGACACTAATAGGGGCCGTTATAACGCTGATTTCCATAATTTCAATTTTCAAAATTATCTCTCCAGGCGCCGTTATGATCGCTGGATCTGCGAGAAGAGAAGACATCGGAAAAATATCTATAGCTGGACCAGCCACGAACATTATTCTATCAACAATGCTTTTGTCCGTTGCCTTTCTTCCTACTGAGTATGCTTTGGTATTATTGTTAGGCGCTGCCATTAACGCATCGATAGCCCTGTTCAATCTTATCCCAGCTGGGATACTTGACGGATTCAAAATCTTTGCTTGGAACAAAAAAATTTGGACCTCAGCCTTCATTTTAAGTTTAGCTTTGACAGTACTTTCGTATTGGATTATCTTCTGAAAAGTTGTTGACCTGTGAAAACTCGATTTAGATGAGTTCTATTGTTACGTGAACTTCTTCAGGTACGCGAATTCGCATGATACGCCTCATGACGCGTTCTTCAGCGTCGATGTCTATTAGCCGTTTGTGGATGCGCATTTCCCATCTGTCCCATGTTGCGGTTCCCTCACCAGAGGGCGCTTTCAGGACGGGAACTCGCAAGCGTTTTGTTGGCAAAGGAACTGGACCGTTAATTTTGACCCCGGTTTTCTGGGCGATGCCCTTCAGTTCCTCGCATACTTCTTCAAGTTTTTTGTAGTCAGTGCTCGTCAAACGTATCCGTGCTTTTCTAACCATTCGCCCATCATTCCTAAGGCTTACGTCTTTACACATTTAACCGTAAATAAAAACCTATCGACACTGATTTTGGGTTTATCTACTCCTATTTTCGCTTTCTGAAGATTTTGCTGCCATCATCGTATTCGCTGGTAACGTATTCAAAACCTGCCTCGACGAGTTTGCAGCTTTCTTGAACGCTTGCGGCAACTTTGACGTTGAACTGGTCACTGATAATTGAAGGAAGTTTGTGTTGCAGCCACTGTTACAGCTGTTTGGACCTATGTTGTCTGAGCTGTGGAAACCGATTAGACTATAAAGGAGCACACGATTTCCACTGTTCCTCATGCGACTTAACATTCACAATGCCACACTCGGAAGGGAAGAATAGAGACCTGGGAATCAAGATGAAAATTAAATGGCCACCCCACAGCTTAGAATGATTTCAAGTGTTGGATAGTAATTGAACAAATTCCGTTTTGACTTGTTTGAGCGAGATTAGCGAGCTAGTGCTTTCAATGCCTTTTTCTTTAGAAATGACATCCTTTAAGAAACGGTAGTACTCCTCTTGGTCCCCTGCCCTGACTTTAACGATTAATTCCCAGTCTCCCGCAAGGATGTCTACACTCTCAACTTCGCTGTGTCTAGCTAAACTGTGTCCAACTCTTTCGGGATCGGCATATTCTTCAGAGGATAGAGCGATTAGTACGAACGCACAGAATCCCTCACCAATCTTACCGTAGTCAAAGACAGCCTTGTATGTTTTTATCGCGCCTTCACTTTCTAGCTTCTTTATGTTGTAGTGTATTGTGGTGGATGGTTCATGTATCTCCCTCGCTATTCTTCCAATTTGAGGCGTGCAGTAACCTTCTTTGAACAATCCAATCAGTTTGGGTCTTATATCTTTCATGTTTTTGAATAGTATTCAATTTCCTATTAACTATTTGCTCAGTATTCGAATTGTGCTCAGTTAGACAATTATCGACGAAAGCCATAGGCATTTAACTGAAGGAGGTGTTAGGAACGTTCACAAGAAAACAGAAAATCGGAAGTAAGTCAGGCGCAGCACAACCGCAAAACCGATTGCTAAGATTGCTCAGATCAGATATAGGTTTTCAAGCCTCTCTCATTAGCCTAGAGAGAAAAGACCAAGAAGACTCTTATAACAAATGCCAGAAAGAGATTGCAAATGCCATGTTAGAGGCTGAATACGTCAAGGCCAAAACAACAATGATGACGCAACGAGCCCGAAATTTTTGCTGAAACACTAGACAATATTTCTGGCTGCGGTCCCAATTCATCAAACTTCAGGGTCGACTCTTGCGGCGCAACGGAGTGGCTGGGTCATCCCCAGTTCATATCAGGTTGCGTCTTATATGTATAAAGCGAAATTAATTAGCTTATACACGAATCATCTAATTTCACTAAGCCTTAAAAGTGGCCTACCCTCATTCCCCAACCCAAATTTCAATTTGCCAATATGAACTTTCTGAAGTGCCAAGCACATCTTGAGAGTGAACATCTATACAATCTTTCTTAGAGTTCAGGTGGGAAACCATGTGCTGTGTTGGAAAATCTATCTGTGAGCGGCAACTATTCTCCCTCATATATAGGTTGAACTCAGGCTTGAAACGTTTTTCATCCCATCTTCAATGTTGCAGACAGAAACTTATCGAAACAGATAACGGAAACAAGCTACAAATACTAAAAGATTAGGCGAGGAAGAGACGAGGTTGCGAGTCAAAGGTGTACTCTTGGATTTGGACGGCACTCTCGTGGATTCTAAGGAGGCATATTTGGAAGCGGCAAGAACTGCGTTCGCAGCAGTTGGGAAGAAAACGGTTGACACAAAAGTCGCGCTAGAAATTCCGAGGAGACTTGAACAATACCGCCCAATTGATGATATAGTCACGCAAGACTTGCAGAAATTTCTGGAAACATACCTTAAAACATACTACAGTGTCACCACAACAAAGACAAAGCCAATACCTCACATTTCAGATACGCTCAAAAAACTTTCAGAAAAGGCAAAGCTGGCGTTGGTTACCATGCGTTATGTTCCAAAAAAGGCGGTCATCGAGGAATTAGAGAAATTTGGCTTGTCACAATATTTCGATTATGTAATGACAGCCTTGGATACGCGTAACCCGAAGCCGTCTCCCGAAGGGCTGATAAAATGCGTGAAAGAACTGGGTGTTCAGATGTGTGACTGCGTAGTGGTTGGCGATTCTGTTTCTGATATAAGGGCTGGAAAGGCTGCTGGAGTCAAAACGGTTGCGGTTTTGTCGGGAATTTTCTCTTTTGAAGAATTGAGGAAGGAAGAGCCAGATTTGATTCTGGAAACCGTTAACCTGCTTCCGGATCTTGTGGAATAGCTCTGTAAAATTTACGCCTATAATATTTCTGTGCGCGAAATATAGCTGAAAATTACCTAAAGCAGTTATATGGGGAGTTTTTAAATAAAGCTTAATTAAAACCTCAATGTCTAGGTAAAATTGGAGAAGGCTTCGGGGCGAGAACGCTGATGAATTTCGTGGAAATAATATTGACTGATAAACTGAAAGACATAAACCCAAGTTTGGACGTTTTGGGTTCTGACCGTAAAGTACTGCAGGTGGCTTGCCAAGACTTTACAAACTACGTTAAATTCCACTGGGATCTCATAGGGAAGGAAGCAAGCGAATGCGAGGTCGTGGAAAGGCTGGAAAGGTTCTTTAAAGAAAACCCAAACGAGCTGGAAGAGTTTTTGACTGTTTGGGCTGGGATATGGTTCAGAAAATGGAAAGAACGTGTCAAACTACTCATAGGCAACGAGAACGCTAATAAATGGAACAACGTCTCAAAGGTTCTGAACAATGCGGAGCCTTTGTGGAGGAAACTTGTGAGCAGACAAGAACTGCAAGAAGTAATAGTGGCTACTCTCATCAAGAACGGGGAAATCTGCGGGACAACGATCCTGTCGGAAAACCTTCTGAAAATGGAACTGGGCGAAAAAAGAAACCAGCGCCTCAACAACACGGAACAAGTGCTAACCATTGTTAATAATGCGCTGAGAAAAGCAAGGGAAATGGCCCAGAGTAGAGGACCCTTAATCTTCGTCAAAATTGACAAAGGTTATTATAGCCTCACACATGAATAGCCAGAATGGAAGAGTGTCTGTTAAGCCGCTATTTTGACAGCCCTATTTGTTTTGAAGCTTTACATTCTTGCTAGATGTTTCACAGGCTTAGACCAAACAAGAAGCCAATGTCCGTTTTCAACGTGAAAAATTTAGACTACTCTTGCTTTGTTTAGGGTTTTGGTTTGCCACGAATATTTTCTGATAGTCTTAGTCTCTCCGTAACCGCAGGCTGCGCATCTCTTCTGCCTTACGTGGTAAGCTCTTCTTCCGCATCTCCTGCAACGGATGTGGACGGTTTTGCCAGAATGTTTGCCGAAGGACGGTGTTCCTTTTCCCAAGATTGTCACCTGGGCGGTGGCGAAATCAAAACAACGTTGTCTCCGCGGACAATTATTAACCCCAGTTTTTTCATGTTCTCAACGGTTGTCGTGTCTTCTGTCTCTTCCAAGACCAAGTTCAAGTGTTGATCGAAGCCCTTCAGTCTTCCACGCAAACTTTTTCCGCCCTTTAGTCGGACAAGCACGATTTTCCCAAGGTTCTGCTCAAGGATTTCAGCCGTCATCTCGCTCATTTTGAACCCACATATCCGTTTATGTCTCTCATATACTAAACTTATGACATTTAAACCTATCTAACCAAAAATGGCCAGTTGCGAAAACATTGCGGACGTTTCCTAAGGAACGTAGAGCATTACAAATAAGTCAAACCGTAACGATCATGACTTCTTATTAACAACTTGTATCACTAAATCTACGTCAGGGATACGCCATGCCTCAAAAATATGCAAGACACTCTGTAAAAGCGAAAGAAAGGAAAGCCATCTTAAGCAAGGCATCCGAAAGAGCAAAGGTCGACTTGGAAGCACTATTGGGTACAAAGCCAATTATGGAAGTTATTGACACAGATTTTGGTGAGATCCTCCTCATAAATGATAAACCATTACTTTTCAAAACTGAAGAAAACGTCTTTCCAACCTTGTTCTTCAAGGAAATTTTTGTTTTGAGACCAAAAGTTGTGGTTGACATGGGAGCCGTTCCCCACATATGCAACGGCGCAGATGTTATGGCACCCGGAATCGTCCGCTTTGAAGGCGAGTTTCAAAAAAGCGACTTGGTTTACATAGTTGACGAGAAGCATCACAAACCAATCGCAATGGGCGAAATTCTTTATGACGTAGAGAACGCAGAGGACGTTAAGCAAGGCGTTGTTGTTAAGAACATTCACTTTGTCGGCGACAAAATATGGAATTTTGCAAAGAGCCTGTCGGATAGACTTGGAGGCTAAATCTAAATTCTGAATTCATAAAAGACTTATTAGTTAACTTAGATTAAATATTGAAAATTCAGACTCAAAATTAAGAAATGCTTAAACTATCGAAAACTAAATAAATAACTGTTAGAGCGGAGAAAATTGCCAAACTTGGGAATATTTCGCAAATCCAAGAGAGAGGAAGAGAAGGAAACGGCAGGAGCGGAAGCCAAGGATGTTCTGGGCAAAACTTACTTGAAAGCCATGCCCCTCCGCGATTTATCCGATATAGAGACTGTAAAAAACGAAGTTAACTCGGGTAACATTCTGATCCTCAGAATAACTCCCCTTGCGAAAAAGAATGTTGAGGACGTAAAGCACGCGATAAACGAGTTATGCGAATTTGCAGAGGCGATTGGTGGAGATATTGCCCGCCTGGGCGAAGAAAGAGTTGTCATATGCCCTTCAAATGTGAGGATCTGGCGGGAAAAAAGGCCTGTCTCTAAAGAGCCTTTACCTACAGCAGCCTGAAAGTTTCTAGGATTCCTGGAACAACCGTGTTGATTCCGCATTTTTTCTGGACAAAATTCGCTATGTTCAAGATTTTCGCCCTTTCTCCATGAACAACGAAGACTTTTTCAGGGTTTGGTTTGAGGTGAGTTATGTAGTTGATTATTTGTCGTCTGTCAGAGTGTCCGGAGAAGCCTTCAACTGATTCTACTCGCAGTTTGACTCCCACCACTTCCATTTTGCCTTCAACGTCAACCATGGCAACCTCATTTATACCCTTCTGCACTCTTCTTCCCAAGGTGCCTTCGATCTGATAGCTTACAAAAACTATCGCGTTCTTCTCGTCTCCGGCCAAGCTTTTGAAGTATTCTATTACAGGTCCGCCTTCGAGCATTCCGGAAGTTGCCAATATGATGCATGGTTCACCTTCCACTATCTCTTGCCTCACGTTAGGGTGCTCTACGATGGTGAAGTAGTCTGACTGAAATGGGTTAATTTCTTCGTGAAGGATGCTGTGGCGAACCTCTCTGCCTAGATATTCAGGGAAGGCCGTGTGAATCGCTGTTGCCTCCGAGATCATGCCTTCGATAAACACGGGGGCTTCTCTCATCAACCCACGACGCATGTAACCGTCGATAACCAGCATTATTTCTTGCGCTCTGCCTACTGCAGGAACTGGAATCAGCACTTTACCTTTGCGTTCTAAGGTGTCGTTTATGACTGCTGTTAGACGTTCCTCTGCTTCAACCCGTGAGGGCATGATGTCATCGGGTCCTCCATAGGTGCTTTCTGTTATCACTGTCTCAACTCTCGGGAACTCCGTTGCCGCTGCTTCCAGTAGCATCGTTCTTGCGTATTTGTAATCGCCAGTGTAGACCACGTTGTGCAATCCTTCACCTAAGTGTAGGTGCGCCATTGAAGAACCGAGAATGTGGCCTGCATTGTGCAAGGTCAAGCGGATGTCCGGAGCTATGTCTGTCACGACGCCATACCGTAAAGGAATCGTGTGCAAAACGCATTCGCGGACATCTTTCTGGTCATAATGGGGCGTTATGCCCTGTTTGCTTGCCACGTCCAAGTAGTCCAGTTGGAGAAGCGTCATCAGATTTGAAGTTGGCGCTGAGCAGTATATAGGGCCGTCATACCCATATTTGTAGAGGAAAGGCGCCAAGCCACAATGATCGAGATGTGCATGGCTTACGACAACCGCGTCTAAAGAATCCACCTGAAACTCCGCGCAATCAAATCTTGGAAACGCCTCAAAGGGCTTCGAAGAACCTGGGTTAATGCCGCAATCTAGCAGGACGCTGCTTTCCCTAGTTTGAAGCAGGAAACAGGATCTTCCAACTTGTTCGGCTCCACCGAGTGATGTGAGTCTAACGTCTCCCACCTCGTAGATCTTAGGTCTGAAGATTCTTTCGCCTACGGTGCGAAGGATTCTCTCTCTTTCTTTGCTTTCTGAATGAAGGTAATGACGCATGTGGGTTACTATTTTGGAGCGGAGGGGAGGACTCCTTAAGACATGCGCGCGCCATTTAGTGCTCTTCATGATCTCTTGCAGAACTGCCCCATTTCTTCCAATAACCAAGCCAGGTTTCTTGGTTTCAATTATTATCTCGCCAAGGCTCGGATCAAAATTTATATCCGTTATCTCGGCTTCTGGCACTATCATTTCACGAGTTATCTTTTCAGCCTCGGCTTCTGGAAGTCGCACTGAAGGGTCAGGGCGTATAACTATTCTTTTTCTTATCACGTTGACGATTTCCGCGATAACATTGCCTTGTTCAACCAAAATCTCTGGTCTCTTGGTGTAGACAGCAAGCGTTGGGCCTTCATACTCTATTCTGGTTACTTCCGCTTCTTTAGGGACGTGCTCCAATATGTATTGACTTATTTC
>Ga0172364_10001482_pt1 | contig 18095 bp, 20 predicted proteins | sample LakKivSesite10cm_FD_114545 | JGI IMG/M metagenome (GOLD analysis project Ga0172364, IMG submission 114545) | Sediment microbial communities from Lake Kivu, Rwanda - Sediment site 10cm | ecosystem: Environmental > Aquatic > Freshwater > Lake > Sediment | place: Rwanda: Western Province, Lake... | reverse complement strand
CTCTGAGGCGTGCCTGTCCTGTTCCAGTTGATTTTTCAATTTGGGAAAAGGATAGGATGCTTTTTTCTTTTGACAAGTTTAAAGAGAGGTTTTCTTCTCTTAGGAAAAATGGCTGCAAAATATCTGATTCTTTTGTTCTTGAAAGAGAAGAAGAGACTGAGTTTTTTTGCTTGCTTCATTCTTTGAGAATCGTTGGCATTGATAGTATCTGCTTTTCTGTTTCTTCCTCAGGCCATGAGACAGTCGTTTTTAAAGAAGAGTCGGATAAGAAGATTTTTGAAATGCTTTTTGTGGTTAGGTCTGGACTTGTTTGCTTGAACATTCCTCTTGTGGAGAGTTTCTGCAGCAAGCTCAGGTATTCTGATCTTGTTGTGCAGGATGCCAGATCTGAATGCATGTGTACTCTTGTTAAGTCTGTTGAAATGTTTGATCCTTTTAGGAGCAACAAGTTTTCCACATACGCGTACACATCTTTTAACAATGCATTTAAAGATTTGATTCAAAAAAGCAAGAATCATGCAAAGTTGATTAATGACTTTGTTGAGAAGTCAAGTTTGACTGACGTCGGGGTTTTTGTTGAACCCAAAATGTCAGACACGTTCATTTGTGCTTCTGAAATCATAGATATGGTTAAGAATGAGCCATCTGTCCTTGGTCTTACCGATGTCGAGGTAAAATGCGTTATGTACGTTATTGGCGACGATGAACGCAATCTTGACGACAAGGCAAGTGATCTTGGAATTAGCAGAGGAACTCTTAAGAATAGGACAATCTCTGCTTTAGAGAAAATTAAGAGTCATATTTCTGGTATTCTGAAAATTTAAAATGAATTTTTGCAATCTTGATATAAACTTTTCAAAAAATTCTGAAAGAAAGCTAGATATAAAGGTCTTTAATAAAGAGGACCTTTCCTTATTAGTTAAGTTCTCAATTTTGATTGAAGGGTCTTCCAATGTTTCTATCGAAGATGTGGAAGAGTATTGTTCTTCATTTGAGTTAAAAAACAAAAATACAATTGAGTCCGTAGACGGACTTTTTATACCCACAATAAAGTCTTTTAGCCTTGATGGTGTGCGTGTCCCATTCATGCATTTTGATGTCTCCATGTATGATAGTGGTAATGTCTTGGTTAACAACACCAGGGCTCACATGATGTCTCTTGGTTCAATTTGTAATATAATTTCTTTTGAAATATCCGACTTTTGTATGGAACATATAAAGAAATTAAAATCAGTAAAATGTAACTTTTTAGCACCTAGTAAAAAATTAATATCCTTAAAGTTTTGGGCAGTAAGTAAAATAGAAAAAATAATAATGAAAGGCTTGTATAACTTCTGTAATGAAATGTATTTAAGGCAGAATTTTAGAACTATTGATTGCCTTAAAAGGATATCTTCTCTTTGTTATCCTTCTGCAAAAAGAAGGACTTCATGGGGTAGAAACTTCCTTCCTCCAATCTTTTGTGGAATATACTGTGAGGAAATTTTAAATAAAGATTTATACAGACACATGACAAATAATAATTCTTATGTGTATTTGTCTACTTTTTTTAAATGGAACGGTTCAGATTTTTGTTTAAGAGACTCTTCTGGTTCTTGTCCCAATAATTTATTTTTAAATTATGGTTCTATATTTTATAAAAATGCTTACGAAAATATGCCTCATTCATGTGGGCACATATTTGGCAATTTTATTTCCTCTCTTGATCGGGGAAGGGGTATTTCTTTATATTTTGATGATATAGATTTTAGTGATAAAAAGAAATTTTTTAAGATGTTTTGGATGGTTGTTTTTTGTTCTGTAGCTTCAGATTCAAAGCATAGATTTTCAAATCAGGACGATTTTCTTATTGATCTTCTTAATTTTGCGAAAAAAGAATGGGTAAATGAGTCTTGTCTTAAGAGGAAACTTAAAGAATTTTCTGTTAGATTTTATGGAAAAAGTGGTTCCAAATTGAAGTGGCTTTCTGTCTCTAATATGTATAGTATGGTTGAACATGAATATAGAAAAATAAAAATTAAGAAAGCTCCGAAGTTAGATTTGGAGTTTTCTATTGATGATTCTTTGCCAAACATACCATTTTAAAATATTTGTAGAAGGATTTTTATTTACTATTCACAAATTTAAATTGTGAATAGTAGATGTAAAACAATATCAATAGTATTTTTAGTATTTATAAATTTTTGCTTATTTGATTCTTTAATAATTGCTGGAGAAAATTCATTAAGCTCATTTTCAAAAAGAGCTTCTCTTGTAAAGTGCCTAGAAGAAAAAAGACCCATTTATATAAAATTGTCTATTTACATTGAGTCTTTAATTTTTGTTTATCCTGATGGTAAAAAAGAAAGTTTTTTATGTCAGGATCCTGAAAAAATAGCTCAATCACTAGCTATTGTGGCTAAAAAATTTGAATTTATAAACTTAAATTTTGTAGTAGACAGAATTTGTCTGTTGAAAAAAGAAATAGAATGCACCAGTGAAGAAGAAAGAGATAGAAAATTTGTTGATTTTATTTCATCTAAATGCTTTGATGGTGTGGACAGAGAAATGGTTTCTATTTCAGAAAAAAATAAAGAAAGTATAAACCTATTTTTTTGTTTTGTTGTAGATTATAATATTCTTGGTCTTTCTTCTCATCCATATCTTATGCCAGGTTCTTTTGTATTTATGTCAACAATAAAAGAAAATGATATAACTTTAACACATGAAATGGGTCATTACTTTGGTCTGCTCCACACTTTTAACAAAGGAGGAGATATGTGTGATGATACAGTTGATGGGCATTTAGATTACGATCTTCTTGGTACAGATGCAGATCCAAATAAATTTAATATTATGACCTACACAAAAGAGCATAGCTGTATTGATGAATTATTTTTTACTGAAAATCAAAAAGATCTTGTTGTTTCTAATCTATTTGGTTCTTCTAGATTGTGTCAAATTTTATTTTCCTATTCAGGTAATAATATAATTGGCAAAGATTGGCAATTTAATTTAAATATATTGTTAAAAATGATCGAAAAATAATTACAAATGGATCCTGATGATATCTACAAAAAATTCTTTTCTGAATCATCATCTAATTCATTAAAGAGACAAATATATCTGGCTTGTCATGAATTTTTGTCTATAGCAGATGGAACTCACGATGACTTCAATGTGGTTCTTGCTGTTTCGTCTGTTAAATCACTTGATGATTTGGCATATGATATTTCCTGTGTTTTTGACTCTATGGGATTTGATTCTTATGAATACAATACAAGAAAAAGATATTTTTATTACAATGGGGCTTTTTTACTTTTGACATACGTTCCCGTCCCAATTTTTTCAAATGCTAATAAGTTTGTGCACTTTTATGACCCATGTATAGCGAATGCAATTCTTGGTTTTATACCACAAAAAAGCTTAGGCTCAATTTTACAACCGTGTGTAAATAATATTATATAATATATTTTCTGTAAGGAATTGATATATGCTCTGTAGTCTCTTCACTACAGCATGTTATAATAATTTGGTTATCATTTTTTAAAATTTTTGTAGCATATCCGTTTATAAAATCTTCTATTTGTTTTTTGTCAATTTTTAAATCAAAATCATCAATTATAACAATTGAATTTTTTATTGAATGTGCATCGAAATCACTTTTTATTTTATAAAAACATTTTGCTGATGTTGACATTTTCTCTGTATTTTTTTCATGAGGTAATACTATTCTTTCAACTGGATAGTAGAGTATTCCACACGAAACATCATTGTTTTCTGTTACAAAAATTTCTTTAATTTTTTTTGCGTTAGCTGGATCTGGTACACCTAAGGTTAGATTTAAATGCCTGATTTCTATTTTTACACAGTCTTCTGCGTGTATGTTATTTATGCAATTTTGCCATGCATGAGCCATACCCCTGGTGAGTTTTGTTTTACCTGATGATGGTGCGCCAATAAATATATTTATATCATTCTGTTTGAGATTCTCAAACAGCTTCTTGTTTCCATTATTTGTAAAAAGTATTTTACTTATCCACATAAAAAAATTGAGATAGTGGTATCTCGACAATTTTATGTTCTTTTCCAAATGGTTCTTTAATTTTTACTAAAGCCATATGCTTTTTTAAATACATTGGCTCTGCTTCATATATGTAGCCAGAAAAAAGTATCTCTGCTGGTTTCTTTTTAAGAGGTACTAAATTTCGTGATTTAGTATCAATTTGACACGGGCATTTAGATACTATTACGTGTGTTTTTCCATCATTGGATTTAAGTTTTATTAAAACTCTTCCAAATGCATCTATTGATTTAGATGTCATTATGCCCTCTAAAAAATTACCTAAATTGTCATATCCGCATATTTTCATTAATATGCCCCTGGGGCGTCTCCAGACCAATCTAAATTACCAGTGCCACCTGGAGTTATTCCCCGGACAACCTCTCCAGCTATTGAATAGCCTGCTTGACCTGCTATCACACCTCCTGCTACTCCTATCCCTATCCCAGCACCATCAGCTCCAACGGCTTTTCCAACGCCAGTTCCAGCGCCTTTTCCGGCTGGAACTGGCGAAATGTAAAGTTTTTTCATGGCTGGAGACAATAGACTCGCATCTATGTTAAGACCTGGATTTTTCCAGTTTGGATTAGTCATCATGTCTATTGCTGCGTCTGACTGGGCAACTATTCGGTTAGTTGCCGTAGTGGAAGAGCCTACTACTTCTCTTACTCCTTGTCCGCTAACATTTTCTAATTTTATTAAATTAAATTCTTTTGCTGTTCCGTTTGGATTCCATGCAACAGGAGTTAAAAATGTGTCACCATTTAAATGTATAAACTTTTCTGTTTTTGTTGTGTAAATTTTTCCCGTGCCTTTTGAAATCGATCCGTACACCTGATTCATTGTATCTAAAATTTGATTTTGTGCTAAATTTCCAGCTGTTGTTCTAGCGTTGATTTTTTGTTTTAATATTTCGAATTCTTTTGGCAATTCGGTTTTCATCTCTACTTTTTTTGCCTGTGATATTGGAAGTTTGTCTATAATTTTTCCTATATTTGGCTTCATTTGGTCTATAACTTTTATAATACCTGGTCCTAATTTGTTTAGGGCAACCTGCTCTACTTTTGTTATTTCCAGTCCTTTTCTAATTTTTGTAAGTATTCCTACAAGGGCTTTACCTCCAATTCCAATTGGAAGTCCTTTTTTATCTCTAGTTACTAGCGAGTACAATAAAAATGCGTCTGCAGTTATAATAAGTGAAGAAATAGCTATTTTAAAATAGCTTGGATTTTCTTTCCGTATTTCTTTTATTATTTCGTATACGGCTATGCCACCTCCGACTATTGGTATGTATGAAAGAAATCCCTTTAAAAAATCTGTTCCAGTTCCAGAAAGCTGATCTGTTGGGCTGGTTAGGCCCTTTTCTACATTTTCTCTTGTTTTTTCAAATACATTTGTACTTAGCGTTCCAGTTACTCCCACATCTTTTATAACATTGAGAAATTTGGCTTGTTTAATTACTGTGTCTGCAAAATTGTCAAATTTTTCTAATCCCTCGTTGTCCATAGCTAGTTTTACTAGGGCTTTATTTTTTGTTTTTAAATTAGAAAATTTATCTAAAGAATCTATTGAAGCTATTGCTATAATTAAATTTTTATTTTTATCTAATTTTCTTTCTCCACAAATAGATGATATTATTTCAAAATAAAGATTTGCATTTTCTAGTTCGTTATACATAAATTATCTTTCTATTTTTTCTATCGTATATTTTTACGATTTAACATGAAAAAGACCTTCTCTATAGACCTTGGTTTTTCCAAAAGAACCTGGGATGATATTAGGTGCATTGTTTCTGAAATATCTCATCCCAAAAAGCATATATCTGTGGTTTTAGAAAAAAATCAAGTAGTATCAATAGGTGCAAATACTCATCACACTAAGCCCATAGCCACTAAGTATGGATATCAATTCGGGGAGTATCATTCTGAGCTTGACGCTATAATTAAAATGAGCAAAAGAAGTTCGTACAGAGAGCTAACTTTAATAAATTTTAGATTTAACAGAATGGGTGAAATAAGGATGGCGAGGCCATGCATCAAGTGCATGAGGTGGTGCAAGTCTTATTTTGATAGGATAGTTTATTCTCATGAAAATTGCTCTATGATGTACGAGCTTGATCTTGATTCATACGACATTGATGATCATGCTAGAAATTTTATATCTGAATTTGAGCTTATGTCGGTTGACAATGGTTTCCGAAATGAGATAATGTCCATGTTCAAGTCTAGGAACATTCTTAAAAATGAAAGACCTATTAAAATTAAGAAGATCAAAGCTGATCTCTTGCCTGCATGAATCGGTTGTCAAAAAAGGCTTTAAGAGTCCTCTTGTAGCATTTTCTGGTGGACCAGATTCATGCCTTTTGCTTTCCGGTCTTAGTGTTCTTTCAAAAAGAAAATCAACTCCAGCAGATTTTTCTTTTTTTGCTTTTCATGTCAATCACAATTTAAGAGAATCGGCAAAAAACGACGAAGATTTTTGTGTTGATTTCTGCAAAAAAATTAATGTTCCTATTGGTACTGCTAAGCTTAATTTTTCTTCTTTAGAGAATATATATCACAGGGCACGTCAGGCAAGATACGACGCCTTGTTTGATTTTGCAAATTCAAACAGATGTGACTGTATTTTGACCGCTCATCATGGTGATGATTTTGTTGAAACTGTTATTTTGCAGTCTTTAAGGGGTGTAGATAAATCAAAAATTGGTATTAAGGAAATTTCTAACTGGAAGGGTCTTCCTTTAATTAGACCCATGTTTGATTTTACAAAAATTGAAATTGAAAGTATTTTAAAAAATCATAACATACCTTTTGTTGTTGATCCTTCTAATTATTCAGATAGAGCTAGATCAAAAATTAGAAGAGAAATTCTTCCTGTTTTAAAATCAATTAATCCTAGTGTTCATGTAACTATGAGAAGGATTTTTTCTGTCGATTAATTGATGTCTTATTGAAAATAACTTTAATGAAGATTCTTCCAGAAGAAGAAAAGTTAAAAGAATTGACAATAGAGTAATTTTTGATTTTGTTTTTGGTCGATCATGATTAGCCATGATAGTCGATAAAAATCCAAAATTAGATTTCTGTGACGTTTTGATAGTTCCAACGGAATCGGACCTCGAGAGCAGGAAACAGGTTTCACTCTCGAGGTCTTTTTCTTTTCGTTGGTCTCCTTATAAAATTACTACTACTCCTATTGTTGCTGCAAACATGCACAAGGTGGGTACTCTTAAATTAGCTTATAAAATGTCTGAATTCAACATGATGACCTGTTTGTCTAAGCACATAGACACTGATAGGATTAACAGGTTTTTAGATTCAATAGAAGACTTTAATGACCCTAGTAGATTATGTAAATTCATGAGTTCAATAGGATTTTCTTTAGGCACACGCGGAGAGGACATTGATAGAGTTTTTTCTTTAATGAAAAATTTTCCACAAGTTAACACAATATGTATTGATGTTGCGAACGGCTATTGTAGATCTTTTACGAAGTTTATAAACGATTTCAGAAAAGATTTTAAGGATAAAGTGATAATCGCGGGAAATGTGGTAACCGCTGACGAAGCATGCAAAATAATAGATGCCGGTGCTGATATTGTAAAAATAGGCATAGGATCTGGATCAGTTTGCACAACCAGAAAAATAACAGGAATAGGCTATCCTCAATTTTCTGCAATTATGGAAATTCAAAATAAGGTTCACTCAATAGGTGGATTTTTAATGAGTGATGGTGGTTGTCAGGTTCCTGGCGATATATGTAAGGCTTTTTCTGCTGGTGCAGATTTTGTTATGCTTGGGGGTATGCTTGCAGGTCATAAGGAATGTGTTCATTCCGAAGAAGATTGTCATATGACTTTTTATGGAATGAGTAGTGAACATGCCATGAGGAATCACTATGGGCAAATAGCAGAATATAGGGCCTCTGAAGGCAAGGTTGTAAAGGTTAAGTCTAGGGGTAGTGTTGTAGAGACAGTAAAAGAGATAATGGGTGGAATGCGTAGTTGCTGTACTTATTTAAACTGCGAAGTAATTGAAAAAATGCCTCAAAATGCTAAATTTGTTGTTGTGAATAGACAGCTAAACGGAATGTTTTCATAAATGTATAAAGTTGAAATGAGTTTTATGATTAGTATTCCAGATGATGGGTTGGAAAATCCGTCTAGGAATGATTTAATTAATAAAACGAAGCATATATTTGATGCCCTAAAAGATATATCTCTTGATATTAAAATAAAAAAAAGTATTTTTAAAAATTACTGTGATTCTTTTGAAGAAGATGAGATATCTAGCGATTTAATAAAGAAAAAATCACAAGAGTTCTTAAATTTACAATTAAAAGAAAAAATCATTGATGGTTTTATTAAGTCTTTGGAGGACAGGACTGGCAAAATTCAGATTGGTCGATGAATATGTGATTGGGGGCTCGTAAAATTTGTTAAAGGAGAATTTTATGGATAAAAGAGAAGAAGAGTTTTTTGGAGAAGATATTATTCCAGATAATATTTTTAATTCAGATGTTGATTTTTTAAATTTCATTTACGAAGAAGATCAAAAAAGGGAAAAGGCCAAAAGTTTTACTCCTTCATCATCTCTTTTTAAAACTTACGTTGAATCAAGAAATGATTACAACGAGATGATGAAAAAAAATGGCGGAGACATGTCGGGCATAGAAACGGTCTATGGATACGACGTTTATGTCGTAGTTGACTCCATATACATGTCTATTGGCATCTATCCTACAATTAAAGAGGCAAGAAGGGCAGAAACAGCTGTGAGGCTTTGTCTTGAAAAGGATGTCAAGGACTATATCAGGGAAAAACTTTCTGCTTAATGTCCGTCATGATCAAGACAATAGATAACAGCGCCGAAAAAATAGGCGAATTGTGCGGTCTTGAAGAATATGATATTGAAAAAATCAGAAGAATTTGTTCTTCAAATTTTAAAGACAATGGTTTTTATCAGAGTTTTTCTCTAAAGAAAATTGGCACTAAATGTGAAATAAAAATTTCATCTTCTGGCAACAATGTCTGGTATTTTATGCTGGACTTTATAGATCCAGTTACTCATGCCAGTTTTTTTGTTGATAATAGTATGATGAATGCCCCAAAAACTATAAACAGAAAAAAGCTAAAAGATCTTGTCAGTTTTTTCATTTACGAAGATGTAAGTGAAAGAAATGTAAAGTGTTTTGTTTCATCATTTTAAAGGAGATTGAAAAAATGAATAAGGCAGGCAGATTAGTTAAGATAAAGCACAGAAAAAGAAAAAATAGAATAAAGGCCAAGAAAAATGCAGTTATCACAGAAGCCTTAGCTGCAAAAGAAGCTAGGAGAAGGAGGAGAATGGGTGTTAAACAGGATTCTCCGACTTCAATTCAGTAACTGGTCTTAAATCTTTTTGTGGTATGAACCAGGCAGGCTCTCTACCTGCCTGGTTTTCTTTATTATAATTAAGTGCTTCTTCTCCTTTTGCGTATCCAACAATGTCGCAATAATTAAATCCCACCTCTACAAGAATGTATATCTTTTCTTTATCATCTTTTTCTCTTATGATCAATCTGTAGCCGGGTTTCGTGACAGACCTAACTTCATATTCTCCTACATCTGGTATATTTTTAAAAGTATTAATTGTTATTTCTTGTTTTATGCCTAGATATTTTATAACTGCAAATTCTCCCTTGCATCCTATAACGTCCATGGTCAGTCCATCTTTTTCTTCCAAACCGTATTTGTGTTTAAGCCCCATTGCTCTTGATTGACTGTTTCTTTTTTTTGCCATTTGTATGCATTTTTCTATTTCTTTATTTTCTAAAAAAATTCTTATTTTTTTGGGATTTTCTATGTTTTTTTTCTTTTCCATGTATATACTTCGACACATATGGAAATTTCAAATACTCTAAAGCAAATGCTAAGATCCAGTGGTCAGATTTGGGTTAGGCATAAAAGAAAGGAATCTAGCTTTACTCATTGGGCTCGTTGTAGGCTAATTGATGTAGTATCGGAACACGAGGTTATTATCAAACCAATCAAGCATGGCGGAAGGGTTGAAAAAGTTCCAATTAGTTCTATTAAATTGTGGAATTCCATGAATAAAAAAAATCACATTGACGATAATAGATTATTATGATTAAACCAAACTTATACATGTTTCAATGGATATCGGATTTAGGTGGTGCGGATACAAGACTAAAAGAATTAATTGTTCTCTTGAAGAATGATTTTAGTATAACTTGTATTCCAAACGATGATTTTAGGTTAAAGGAAAAAGAAAACACTGATTTTCTTGACTCTCATGGCGTCAAGTATTCCCTGATGTCTGATTTACCTGCAAAGCTAGAGGGCTTTGCTTATGCAAATTGTAATTTTAGACTATTTTCAGAAAAGCATAGGATAGATTTTATAAATAAATCTGGTTTGAAATTTTTATGGTCTAATGACATGATGTGGACTGACAAGGAGGAGTTGGCTGCTATATCAGCAGGTAAGGTTGATTGCGTGCTATTTACTTCCCCTTTCCATCAGAGTGTTTTAGAGAACTCTATTCTGCGTGCTAATGTCTCTCAAAAAATGGCAATTCTTGAGAACTTCTTTGACTCTTCTACTTGGCCTTACGTCAAAAGACAAAAGCGAGATTTTGTTGCATGTGGAAAAGTGAGCAGACCAGATATAATGAAATTCTCCGAGGATTTCCCAGTTTTCTATGAAAGTGTCACACAGGGTATGCCTGTACATTTTCATGTAATGGGATGGAGTGACGAATTAAAAGAGAAATACAATTGGTTTAATTTCTCTCCAGATAAATGGAAGCTATTGAATTCCAATAGTATACCAACTCAAAATTGGTTTAGTTTTCTTGATATATTCCTTTATAATTGCAACTTTAGGTTTATAGAGAATCAGAGCAGGGCAATTATAGAGGCTCAGTTGACAGGTTGTCCTGTGGTTGCTCCTGATAAATGGAATTTTCCAAATATGATCTGGGACCAAAGAACCGGTTTCTTATGGAGAAATTCATCAGAACTTAGAGATATAATGAAAGACCTCATGGATTACGATTTTAGGAACAAATATGGTAAGCTTGCTAGCGAGTGCACTAGGGATCTCTGGTGTGATGTAGGCGCAGCAAAGAGAAAATGGTATAAGGTTTTGGACTACGTATTGAATTAAAGGAGAAAATAAATGAAAACATTGATTTGGTCGGTAGCTTGGGGTGAATATAGGTATATGCTGCAGAGTCTTATGTCTTCTATAAGATCTGTTGGTATTGACCATGATATATTGACTTTTTCTGATCAGCCGCTTTCTCAGGTAATATCTTGCGAAATGGACAAGAATATTCATCTTGACGGCACTCAGTATTGGAAGTTTGAATATCTTAATAAGGTAGCTCAATTAGATTACGATGTCTTTGTTTTCATAGACAGTGATCATTATTTTGTGCGTAAGCCAAGACTGGATTTCCACGAAATGCTGGCAGGAGATCCTTGGCATTCTTTCCTTGAGTCTCCCCTTAACAGTCCAATTACTTCAAGGGCTGATTGGTGGCAGGTTAAAAACGAAGACATGGTTAAAATGTGGAGAGATTTCGGAGTTCATCAAAAGACAGTTTATAACACAAATGGAGGTTTCTGGGTTTGCAAAAGAGAATTTGCAAGACAGGCTAAGGACACCGTTTATCTCTTCAGAGATATGCAGTCAAAGAAGGGTTTAAATTTACCAGAAGAAGTTCCTATCGGTGTTCTTTCTCATATGTTTAGTATGGATTACAATAAGAGACTTCATCGAAATTTATATGACATATGGGCAAGCGAATGGACTGGTGCATTAAAAGATAGATTGCCAGATGGAAATCAATGGGAATTTAATGAATACATGACGGGTAAGAAATTTATGGTCAACCCATCTATTGTCCATGCAATGAGAAGCAAAAACGCTTTGGTTCAAAATGGAAGGCAAATTTTTGAAAAAACCAAAGATGAAAGAAAGTTTATGACATGGGAGGAAATAAAATCTATGGTAAATTCTAATGTTGCTATGAGGTCTAATGTTCCTGCTGGTTCTGTAGTAATAGAAGATCAAACAAAGAAGCCATCTAGTAGTTCTTCTAAGGACTGCGGTTGTGGCAGGAAGAAGAAGTCTTCAAATAAGGTTCAGAACCAAGAGGTTGCTGCAGCTAATGCTGATCTTGTTGTGAGTGATTCACTGCAAAGTATGCATGAGTCTATACCAGTAGAAGGGGTCGTAGTTGATCCTATAGCCTCTCCAGCTATGACAGAAAAAAAAATGGCCAACAATTTAGTTTAACGCTTAGTCAAGAAAATATCTCATATAGAAAGAGCAAATGCGCCCTTTGTCGCTTAAACGACAGGGGCGTTTGTTCTTTAAGCAAACAAGTATTGGTTAAATTTGTTCATCAGTATGACAGCAAATGCCCAATGAACATTTGGTAATTATGTTCTTGTAAGTCTGTGCGTCATGTTGTCAGATAAAACGAACTTTCCTTCAAACTTATTGTCATTTATCTTTTTGAGTATACTTGTTGGCTTATTTTCTTTATTATATATGTAAATAGAATTTTCTTTGTATTCCCAAAATCTTTCATTATCATTTGAGTATATCCCTATTGTCCCGTCTGCATTCAATCTCATCATGCCGTATGTCTTTCCATTTCCAGAGAACTTCCATGTGCTGCCGGATAGACTTTCTGTGCTTTCTTCCCTGTTTATGTTTATATTACCAGAAAGATATTTTTTTGTTTCCTCTTCACTGCTAAAAACAATATTTTCTTTCATGGCTTTTTTGAATGGCTCAAAACTTTTCCACTTGTCAGTTACATAGTGTATATGGGAATATCTACCGTTTCTATTTATGCAGCTGTATGATTGAGCCCATTCAAAAGGACATAAAAAATAAGCCTCTACAATTGGCACTTTTGCTAGTCTTGCTGCCACATATGGTGTCTGATCAGTAAAAATTGGTTTAGTGTTTTTGCAAAGCTTGTAATACTCTTCCATTCTTTTCCAATTTTTTATTTTTTTTATCCCGGATTTTGATATTATTGTTGGCTCCCAAGCATGTGTAAAGTATGGTATTCCTTCAAAATTTGTTATATCATTTGACTCAAAAAAGAAATTATCTATTTTCATAGATTTCAAAATTCTTTGTTGTCCACTTTCTAAATCTGTATTTCTTCCACCCATAAGCATCATTGGATCATTAAAGTCGTAATATTGATTTAGTATCTCAACTGTTTTGTCTATATCCGTACTTGAGTCATCATCAACCTGCATTACCCAACTTGAGTTGTTGTCAAAATCTTTTAGATATTTTAAAAACCTCATACTCATGGGTATGCCAGGACAATTATACCATATGTCTTTTTGTGGTATAAAATCTGGTCTTGGCTCGTCTTCTACAAGATAGACGAATCTTGTCTTTATTAATTTGTCCTTTTGCCTATATCCATAGGAAGATACGTATTCCTTAAGCCTTGCTGCATATTTTTCTTTTTTTGTACAAGCAACAATACATAGTGTAAAATTAAATATATTTTCATTCATATTAAATAACTTTCCGATAAAATTCATATAAATTTATCGTCATATATTTTTAAAATGAAATTAAATAAAAGAATAAAAATAAATAAATCAAAAATTGATAGCAAGAAGAAAAAAGATGCTTCTGCTTATTTTGATAATTTAAGAAAAAATATTAAAAAAAATAAGCCAGTTAAAAATAAAATCATAAACAAAAAAAATAATTTATTTACAAAAAGTGAAAAATCAAGGGCAAATGCTGTTTGTTTGATAGGCTTTCCGGAATATGCCTGTTCCTCTTTCGACTCTATATATGAAAATATAATAAAACCCAATAAGGCTGTAGTTTTTGCGCATATTTGGACTAATGGATATGAAGCTAAATTACCTAAGGTTGAAAGTTTGTTAAAATCCATAAAAGCAATTTATCACATGCAGCCTCAAAATAGAGACATATATGATACTTCTTTTGTAAAGGGATGCTGGTATAACAAAAGAAAAACAGGTCCTCTTTCTTTTCCTCCAAACGTGTTTGGGCAATTTGACAGCGCAAACAGGGTAATGAATCTAATAAAAAAATATGAAAAATCCAATAATAAATTCGATTGGATATTTAAGAGTAGATTTGATATGCATTTTCTTCATTCTATTATAATAAAAAATTATGAAAAAAATAATAATAAAATTGAAGAAATTCATGCAAGGCCAAATCCATATCCGTGGATGTTTCAAGATTTTGCTTTTTTTGGAACATCAAAAGCCATGCATTTGTGGGGCAAGTCTATTGTAAATATTAAAAAAATATACACAAAACACGATGCTGCTTTTAATCAAGAATCTCTTTGGAGTAAAAACTGGGAGTTAAATGGAATAAAAATAGTTCCACATTCAGAATGGAATTTTCACGCTACTAAAAGATCAGATACATGTCATATATGTAGAGGTATAGAACACGAGCCCAAGCCATATAATGCAAAAAATCCAAGTAACCATATATGGGAGCTTAAATAGTGAAGGTTTTATGTTTTATTTATGGTATAAGTTTACATGTTTCGCAAGTTTAATTTATTCAAATTTTCTGCAATAAAGCCAAGTCTTGTATTTTTACCTGCGAATCTTTCGCCAATAAAAGTTGACACATACGCAGTAATTGGTCAAACATTTTCTATAAAAGAAAAAATAAAATCTTTGGGTTTCTCTTGGTCTGGGAACCTTCAAGTTTCTGTTGATGGAGAAGATGTTTCTGGTGGATGGATTCAGGGCGCAAGCAGAATATCTTCTATAGATTTAATAAAAAAATCTCTTTCAGATATTTCAGTTGATGTAAACTTGGTCAACACTCATAAAATTGAGTCTATAGCTTTATCAAATGATGGCATAACCGGATTCTTTGATTCATCATCAAATTCTACTGTTATTTCAGGAGAAACCAAGCCAATAAAAGATACACTTTCTGCCATGGGTTTTGGATTTAAAAAAACAATTTATCCTGGTCCTGACAACAAAAAGTATTCACCTGTTTGGGCTAAAAGATTCAAATTAAATAAAGAAGAGTTTGAAAAATTAGTTGGTCTTGGTGTAAATTTTATAAATGAAGTTATTGAGGAAGTTAATGAGAACACTGATGTCAAGCAGGCATCTCAAATAAGAGGTGAAATACTTTCAAATAACACTACTTTTGGCATTTCTTCTATGATAGAAAATTTTGTCAATGAAATATCAGAAAAGATTTTCTCAAAAGATACTGATGCAAAAGTAGAGGCATTGAAAAAATTCTTAAATTTTCAAGCTGCTTTTAATCACTTTAGTTTCAATAATCAAATACTTATGTACCTTCAGGATACCGAAGCTAGTGAGGTTGCAACGGCATCTCAATGGGATTCTGATTTTGGAAGAAAGCTAAAGCCAGGTGCTATTCCTGTTGTGCTTATTAGGCCTGTTGGTACTGTAATTAAGCTAACAGATAAAGAAAAGGTTGCTTTACGAGCTCAGGGTATTCCTGAGCCTGTAATAAAAAGAAAAGACAATAGAGTTATAAATGTGTCTAAATTTACAGATTATGTTGTATATGATGTTCGTTTCACTGAGCCAATACCTGGAAGGGACCACTACGATCCTTCTAAAAATCAAGAAATTTATGGAACTAATGATACTTCTGAGTATGTAGATAAAATTACAGAGGCAGCGATTGATGTGGCAGAGAAAGATTACAAAATAAAAGTTAATTTTGCTGGTCAGGGTAAGTCTATGGGTGTTTCTCATTCTGATGGCAACATAAATATAAATTCAAACTCTTCTGGAGTAAGGGCTCTTTCAACAATAATACATGAAATGACACATGAAATAGTGCACACTCAAGAATACAGAAAAAAAAGAGATATAAAATCACATGCAGCTGGTGAGATACAAGCAGAGGGGATATCTTATATGGTTTTGAAATATTTTAAAATTCCTTTTGATTTTGAGCAGTCTTGCATTCTTTATATGAGAATGTGGTCAAAAATGGAAAAAGAAGAGGTTGTTAACTCTCTTAAAAGTGTAAGAAATGAAGCAAACGAAATAATAGAAAAAATAAAAATTAGGATGTCAAAAGAAGGTGTTTTATAAAAAATTAATTATATTATATAAGTAATAAATTTTGGAGATTAAAAATGGCTATAAAAATCTGGAAACCTTGCAACGCAGTTACTTCTAGTTCTAGCTACAGCGGAGATACATCTGGATGTACTAATTTTCAATGGCAAGAAGCATCCAACTGGAGTGATGGTTCTGTTCCTCAGCAGGGTGATGATATAGTTTTTTCTCCTAATTACAATTATCCTTGCGTGGGAGGACCAGGCGATGATCGTCCTTTTAAAACTATAACAATTCAAAAAGGTTTTAATAGGCCAATAGGTCAGACAAAAAATCCTAACGAACCATTGAGTTTAACTGCTTTGCAGGTTAACTTCGGTGATCTTATAATATATAGGCCAAATGCAAGCGAAGCTAAGCAGATATCTGCTCCAATAGTTATTGATAGGCTGTGTTCTACTGTTCCTGCTGATTACCCTGGAGGTAGCGCTAACCCACCAAATGTGTATGGCCCAATAACTGGAGGGCGGATCTATGTGTACGATGAGAATGAAGATAATGTAAGTTCTTATTATTTTTCTGGGCATTCTAGATTGATTCTCTTTGTTTGTAAAGATAATAAAAATTTGTCAAATAAAACTTTTGTATATGATGACCCAAACGGTAGGGTTAGTCAAATTTCTACTTCTCATAGCGCAAGCGCAATTGTTCCGGAGCCAGTAGATAACATTACTCGCCATAGAAACAGAATTTCTGTTACCGCAGATCACATAGGAGAGCTTAATTTTGCTACTCTTTCCTATGCTAATGTAAGAGCTTCTTATATACATCTAATTAACTTTTTGGGATCGTGGGGTGCTTCATGGGGGTTTAAAGACAAAAAGCCATTTACTAGTTATTTGCAGCTTGATGGCATACCAGCCGAGGTTGATTCTGTTTTAACTCCTGGAGATATGTCCGTAGCATATAGTAAGGAACTTTTTGTAAATACTATACATATTGGCCAACCTACTGGGGGTGCTTCTTTAATAGGAAAGCCAGCGACTCAGGGTTGGGATTGGAACGTGCCAGAAAATTGGGAGTGGACACACGGTATTGAGTTACGCAGTGGCATTAAGGCGATCAAAATGATCATGTCCTATCATCCTGTTGGAAGGATTAGTGCTGAAAGCTATTCCAAGACTGTTGGTTTCAGAATTGGCAAGTTGCATTTATTGAGGAGCACTTTAAATTTTGGATCATCTAGTCAGTTCAATATGACTAATTCCAGGCAGACTATGAATTTTGTAGGTATAAATGGAGTGGGCGCAATAATTGATCAGATTTATTTTGCGCCTACTACTGATGATATAGAATATAATGGCAGGTATTTAGACATAAATGTTCCGGCAACATCTCAATTTAAATTGTGGCACCATACACTGGAGATACCCCGCAAGATTTGGCTCCACACGGATCTACATACAACATTACTACTGGAACATATTCAGACGGAGTATCAGATTATAGTTCAAGTTCTTCTATAGCGTTGTGTTTATGGTCAAGTAGCTCTAGTTCTTCAAGTAGCTTTAGTTCTTCTAGTAGTAGCAGTAGTAGTGGTTCCAGCAGCAGTAGCTTATCAAGCAGCAGTAGTAGTTCAAGCAGTAAATCTAGCAGCAGCAGTAGTAGTAGCCTTTCCAGCAGCAGTAGTAGTGTCGCATTTATTCCTGGTTTAACCTTAGAATTCGCTATGCCATTAAGGAGAAGTAGTAGCTCGTCTTCCAGCAGTAGTAGCAGCTTGTCAAGCAGTAGTAGTAACTCCAGCAGTAGCAGCCAGTCCAGCAGTTCTAGTAACTCCAGCAGCAGCAGCTCGTCAAGCAGCAACAGCGCTGCCAGCAGTAGCAGCTCGTCAAGCAGTAACAACAGCTCGTCAAGCAGTAGCAGCCAGTCCAGCAGTTCTAGT
>Ga0172364_10001479_pt1 | contig 18116 bp, 21 predicted proteins | sample LakKivSesite10cm_FD_114545 | JGI IMG/M metagenome (GOLD analysis project Ga0172364, IMG submission 114545) | Sediment microbial communities from Lake Kivu, Rwanda - Sediment site 10cm | ecosystem: Environmental > Aquatic > Freshwater > Lake > Sediment | place: Rwanda: Western Province, Lake... | reverse complement strand
TTGAAACAAAATAACTCTTCTCCATGGCATCAAGATATTTCTTAATGGTTCGAAACGACATCTTTAATGAGTTTGATAACTCTCCATGTGAAATGATTGCACCAGTGCCTAACGCAAGATATTTTGCGAACTCCTCCAAAGAGCGGATGTCATCAATCGAAAATGTCCTTGCGACATCCTTTAGAAGCATCGTTTCGTAGAGGTCACTAAGTATTGTTTTTTTCATTTCATTATCGTTCGTCAATACAACCTTGGGATATCCACCGTATTGCATATGTTCCCACATCAATCTCTGAGCAACAACCGCTGACATCTTTTTCTGCTCTTTTGCATTTAAAAATTCTTCAAAAGAAAATGGATATAGTTTTACAATTGAAATTCTGCCGACGAGATGCGAGAGAATTTCTTTTCCAAGAATAACTTCTGATGAAGATGTAATCCATAATTTTCGACCAGAATCAACAAGATATTTTAGCTTCCGCCCAGCGTCTTTGCATGATTGCGCTTCATCGAGAACCGCAAGATCATAACCATTAAGATACTGAAGTTCAAATTTTTTTACATCATCATCAAACAATGAGCGTACATCAGGGTCGTCAAATAGGAGATACGTAGATTTAGATTGCTCCATTTGCTTTTTAAGAAACGTTGTTTTTCCTGCTTGTCTTGCACCGACAACTGCAACCATGTTGTAACTTTTGATAATTCTATCGAACTTATTCTTTATTTCTCGTTCAACATACATGATATTATATTATGTATAACTTCTATTTATATTTTACTAAAATTGACATATAAGTCAATAAAAGTTATACTAAAATTGATATTTGAATCAATAAAAGTAAATATAAGAAGTCAGTCTAAAACAAGATTTCCCCCCAATATAATGGAAGAAAACTCCATAGCTCACTGATTCTATTTGTTAATCTTAAGCTACACACAGGCACCCCTCCTCCTACGCCTTCCAACTAAAATTAATTATATTTATTTAAAAACCAAGTTTTATATCATCATTACCACTATAGTATAACACTGATATTTTTAACGTGGATGGGGACTAACAATGAAATATGAGCCATTGAAAAATAAAAAACAAAAAATGAAGAAAGATATTCTTACATCAAAAGACCACAAAGATAGAAACGAGTTTTACAAAGGTTTTGAAAGAGGTGTTGATGATTCTTTCAACGTATTTGTCTCTTACGTTGATCTATTTAAAAGATATAAAAACAACGTGAAATTACTAACAGATGAACAAAAAGATGTATGGTTGAAATTTGTACAGTACTGTGAAACTCAAAAAGACATGAACAAATCAAATTACCTTAGCAGGTACAACAGCTGGCTTTTTGACTACATTTTTTGCGATGTTAACGAAACAGACGCTAATAACTTCTTGAATTTATTATAAAGGAAAAGTCCACATCCTTGCTTGTAATTAATTGTTTGTTACTACTAAAGCAAATTAGGTATATGATTTTCTATTAAATCTTCTATAAAATTTATATCTTTTTCAACTTCATCAGGATCAAGTGCATTCTCACTTGGATAACGTGGGAGGTTGTATTTCGCCAAGATCACATTTATCCTTCTGCAAACCTCCTCTCCAACATCATCTCGAAAAAGTTTACCAAACTGCCCACCGATGTTGTGTGTCTTCCAAGCATCATCTGTTTTAGTTAAAAGAACTGCTTTTAAAGAAAGCTCCAAGGCATGTATTGCACTAAACATAGCTGGCTCAAAAAGCTCATTTTTCAAACTAATCTTTGCAGATTCCAAATAATTACAACTTAAATCATAATACTCGTGTATCTTTTTAGTTCTTGTTTTATCTCGTTCCATCTTTTACCTTTTTCATATATTATAATGCCGTTGTCTTTTATCTCTTTTTTCAATGCTTTATCCATGGTTTTAAACTCATCTAAAATAAGGAAAAGTGGTTTTGCTGCATGATTTACGCCGGTAGTGGCTTTTACGATTCGATCAAGTATTTCACCCATTTCGTCTTTTGTCCAACTGTCTTTTATAAAGAGAAGATCTATGTCGCTTTTTCGATTTGCAGATCCTTGGGCAACCGATCCATATAATACTATCAGATAGGAAGAAAAATCAACACTAGTAATTTGTTTTAGATATTCTTTTACTTCACTTCTAAATTCTTTCTGTAGAATATTTCCTAGTAAAAAGAAATCTTCATCTAATGCATCATCGGCTGCAAAGCTAATAGCGGTTTTAGTATCTGGGTCTATTGAGACGACCATGTGAAATGGTTGCAGATGGTATCTTATGGTTCTTCCGTCGTAGTTACGCTCGTATTCTCCTTTTATAATTTTGAGTTCTTCCAGTTTTTTTAGATATTTTGAGGCTCCTGGTTTGCTTATCCCTAGTTCTGTTACAAGTTCAGATAAAGTTTTATTTCCTTGTAGCAGTAATTCAATTATTCTTTTTTGATATCCACTCATTAGTTCCATACATACCAACATATTAACATATTAACTAATTAGTTAATAAGTTTATTGGTTAGATATAACAAAATGTAAAAATGGCAAAATGAAACCCTCCACCCGATCATAGCTCACTGATTTTTCCAAAAACAAGGAAACTTTCATCAAAATAATCCAACCAAACTTTTTTAACTCACTAATTTATCTTAAATTGTTAGGAGATCAAAATTAAAAATTTATTTAATGTGAGAGATGGGAGCATGGATGACGAACCAGACATAATAAAGGAGCTTAGAATTGAAGAAAAAAGTGGATTTAATGCAGCTAAGCCAAAGAATCCAGATACTAAGCTACAAAAATATCCACCTATCGAACCAGATTATGGTGGAGTCTTTAGAAAGGCATTTGCCATTGTCGTTGTGATTATTTTGATTGTGGCTGGAGTTTTATTTTATGTCTCAGCAGCATTTCGAGAAACGAATTGGATACTAAAAGCCGAACAGGCCAAATTCATTGGAACCTGGGAAGTTACAGATAATTATTACTATGATTATAGTTCAAGAATAACATGGCACTTTTATGAAAATAAAACCCTGAAGACAACGAATTACTACAGTAACACAAATTATTATGGCAACCTGGAATGCCCAACAATATCCTTTACACAAGACAGTAAAAACAAATCATTGGCTGTAACAGACATAAACATGACCAATTCAGATATTTCTTCTTATGACCAGTGGGGAGCTTACTATATTGGAGGAGGCAAATTACATCTAAAGGAAAATCCTTATTCAGATTATGAGTCTTACAGCTACAGTTTTTCGTTAAATAACACAAGAATCGAATTAACTTCTGAACAATCATACTATGACAAAATCCTCACAAAATCTCAAGGATTTATAATCACTTCAGAGGTAATGTGGGAGAACATAAACATAACATTGAGAAGCTCAGGCAGTCCCAGGTACGATCTGATAAGTTTTGACAACTGTTCTTTTTGTGATTATAATGGCTACAGTGCCCCATCTGTCTGGGGAAATGTAAGCATCGGGGATTACATAACATTTGGGGATTTTGAGTACGACACATACGTTGATTTTAGGTATCTACCATGCGACCAAGTGATATGTGGATTTTACTTCCCGTCCGATGACCAAACTATGCGAAATGATCTAGTCGCATACTGGGATTTCGAAGACACATCAGAAGGCATTCTTTACGATAAAAGCGGAAACAAAAATCATGGGACGATCTACGGATCAACCTCAGTTCCTGGTGTGGACGGCTTTGGGCTGTCTTTCGATGGACACAACGACTATGTGAAATTTGGCAGTCCCGTAATAACAACCGCACCTTACTCGATTTGTTGTTGGGCAAAACCCGATTCAATACCATACTCTAACAAATATATACTCGCTAACGGTGGTGAATCAAGCCGTTACAATGGATTTTACTTGAACATTGAAACATCGGGGACATTCGATGCTAATTACACATTTGGTGTGAACGATGGACTTGCTTCTGGATATGCTAGTTATCATCTGGATTCTACAGATCTTGTGTTTCTTTGCGGAACCTGGGATGGATCAGCGGATGCGTCAAATCTAAAATTGTATGTAAACGGAGAACTGAAATCAACAGGTGTTTTATCATCCCCCTCAACTGCACCTCTAAACAATCTGCATATAGGGTGTCCTTCAACTTATGTGTCCTATATCTTTGAGGGTTTGATCGACGAAGTTAGAATATATAACAGAGTTCTAACTCCCACAGAAATACAAGAAATCTACAACAATATTTGAATAATGGATACTAATCAATAGAAGATTTTCATTAAAGAGTCTGCGCCTGATTCTCTGTAATGTCTGACTTATCTTCCCTTACTGTTTCATCCACGCCCATAATCTTACTTGTTGCTCTCTCCAGCTCAATAGTTTCTTGTTTTACAATATCAAGAATGCCCATTATAGATACGATTCCCAGATCACCTATGTATTTACGGCAGGTGTTCATCAGCTCTCTATGCAATGCAACTTCCAATGCTCTGTATTCCTCAAGCGTCATAACATCAGACCCTAATACCGGACACATACAATTACCCTTCAAATTCTGTAACGCTCCGCTATTTAAAATACTATTTAACAATTATGAAAACGATTTTTAGTCTGTAAATAATTGCCCGGTGAGCAAAAAATGAAGATGAACGTAAACAAATTATACGAAATACTTTTAGAAGATTTTGGCCAGCAGAACTGGTGGCCCATGGACAGATCTTATCATAAAAAACAAGGTAGCGACCCGAGATTTGAGGTAATCGTCGGAGCAATACTTACACAAAACACGGCATGGTCAAATGTAGAAAAAGCCCTAGCAAATCTAAAATCAAAAAACATGCTGGATATAAAAAAAATCTCAAACATTGATACGAAAAATCTACAAAAGTTCATAAAACCATCCGGATTTTTCAATCAAAAAGCACTGAGACTAAAAAACATCGCATCGCATCTTCACGATAAATACGACGACGATTTGGATAATTTTTTTAAAAGAGATTTGCATGAAATCAGAAAAGAGCTTCTCTCGTTAAACGGCATTGGACCTGAAACTGCGGATTCTATAATCTTATACGCGGGAAATTTACCCATATTTGTCGTTGATGCATACACAAAGCGCATATGCGCTCGGGTGCCTTTCAATACGGGGACATCATATGAGGAGATTCAGCGATATTTTGAATCCGAGCTCTGTAAAAAATACAAAAAAAATGAAACAGCAAAAATTTACAACGAGCTTCATGCGTTAATAGTAATGCTAGCAAAAAATTATTGCAAAAAGAAACCAGAATGCAAAAAATGCCCTCTGGAAAAAAATTGTAAAAAACAACTATCCAAGTAATTCCTCAAGTTTGCTGCTCATTATCTCGGCAGGAATGTCGGGCAATGAAATCAGTTGTGTTGTGCCTAGATGCCCCTTTCCTGAGAGTTTTATATTTATGAATCCCGCACCCTCAATATCTTTAAGATAATTCCAAAACATAGTGTGCGTTCTTGGCTTTTCACCGTACTCTTCACATGTTACGGCATATGTCTTCTCAGCATCGCCTGTGTTTACGTAAGCTGTTCCGTCTTTCTTCAAGCGTTTGGCAATTGCATACAAAGCCATCAGTTGATGTTTTTCCAGATTTCCGAGCTTTGATTCTGTAACAATCGAGTATGTTTCAGCCTTGGCTGCGCGAACGTGCTCGGGTGTAACCATGGAAACACGCTGATGATCGGCAGAAATACCTGATTTCCAAAGAAGCTCTATTGCAAATCTCGCATCGCCCCATTCAGACGAAATATCTGCAATGAGATCAACACAACCGTCTTGAACGACGTTATTTTGAAACGCCAGCTCCACGCGCTGCCTAACAATGTCGTACAGCTCATCGCGAGTATATTTATCCAAGGACAGTAAATTGCTGCGCTTAAAAGTACTAAGAGCAGCTGAATCAAACAGCTGCAGAATGTCTTTCTGAGATATCAAAATAAGCGAAATAGGGTTCTTTGTTTTGGAAGATTCATCTGAAAAACGTGTAAGATCATAAATGAGATTCGAGCCGCTTTTTTTAATAAGGGCATCTGCCTCATCAAGAACAAGCAGCAGCTGTGCATCTCTTTTTTGTAACTGTTTTTTAAGAACTTGCTGCATTTCCTGAACCGAAAAGCCTCTGTCTGGAAAATGCTGATCGAAATGGGTCAATATGCCAAGCATGACCATTGCATCGGTAGATCGCTTTCTGCAATTGATATGTACATACTCTATGGTTTTTCCTTGGCTTCTTGCTATACTGACAATCGAATAGCAAAATTTCTTTGCAATAGCTGTCTTTCCTGTGCCTACGGGCCCTTTGATTACAACATTTTGAGGGATGCAAGAAAGCATTGGTTTAAACATCTGGGCAAGAAAACGAAGTTGCTCGTCTCTATGCGGCAACTCTTCTGGAACGTAATCAAAGTCCAGCACTTTTAAATTTTTAATAACAGACGATGAAAACATCTCGTCTTCTACAATATCCCTCATTGTTACCCGTAATCTCCTTCAGTCATAAAACTTTATCTAAATCTAGATATAATAAATATTATAGGCTAAAAAGCCATCTAGCTTTTACAATGGCTGATCAAAATATAACAAAAGAATCTGTAGAATTCGTAAAAAATAGATTCAGAGAGTACTATGAAACAAATGAAATCGATTTGCCAGATAGATTTGGGAGAAGAGAATTTGCATTTGTTCTTTTTGACAGCAAGGGAATGTTTCGACATATCTCTTTTTACAAGAAGGCAAATTTTATAAATTTTTTAAAAGAAAAGAGCCCTGCGCATGCATACTACTCATCAGCATATTATAAAAAACCAGATGCACAGACGATGCAAGAAAAAGATTGGATGGGAGCAGAGTTGATATTTGATCTTGATTCGGACCACTTGGTTGGCGCAGAAAAAATGACGTACGCTGAATCTTTGGACCAAGTAAAAAAAGAATTTTACAAACTGGTGGATGATTTCTTAATGAATGATTTTGGTTTTGATGAAAAGCACATGGATCTATATTTCAGCGGAGGCAGAGGCTATCACTGCCATGTAAGAGATCCAAAAATTCTTGGCCTAGATAGCAACGAGCGAAGGGAAATCGTGGATTATATAACCGGAAGGGATCTGAGGGACTCTTTGATTTTCCATGAGCAATCCACAGGAATAAAAAGCTATGGTGACCATAGTTTTCCAAGTGGAAAAACCCTCAAAATGCCAACCCCGAACGAACCAGGTTGGAGGGGCAGAATAAGCAGGGGAATAATAGAGATTGTAAGCGAAATAAGGAAAAGTGAGAATCCTACCGAAAAACTTCAAGAATATGGAGTCAAAAAAACAGATGCAGAGAAACTAATGAACGATCTTTCAGATGACAGGGTAGAAAGAATAAAAGACGGTTTGCTTGATCAATCCAAAACGATAAGAAAGTTTTTCCTCAACAACGCCTTAAGAAAAACGGCTGTCTCTATGAGCGCTGGAGAAACAGATGAACCTGTCACATGTGATGTTAAGCGTTTGATTAGACTTCCTTCATCGCTACATGGTAAAACAGGGTTTAAGGTCGCAAAAATAAATCTAGATAATTTGAACGATTTTGAACCTTTAAGAGATGCTGTTATCCTACCCGATGAACCTGTAAAAGTCGAGTTGAATAAACCATTTAGTATCAAAATGAAGGAAGATTTCAATCTCAAAGAGGGAGAACAAGAGGTACCTAGTTATCTGGCTGTCTTTTTGATCGGAATCAAGGTTGCAAATATTATTTAAGATAGGTATCTATGCTAGGTGGGGGAAAGTTCGTGATTGAAGAAAAGATAAATTACAAGAATCTTAGAAAAATCCAGCAGATGGAGAAAGATTCCCCCACATTGACAAAAATAGAACCCGGTTTCTATAATGAACTATCAGATTATCTAAAATATCTGGACGACAGGCTAGAAAAAGAATCTTCCTCCCAGAAACAGATGCTTCTGAGAGAAGAGGTACAAAATACTAGAAAGATAGCAACAAATATTTATGAGCAGCGTGAAAAAAAGATCATGCTTGCAGCGATTTCAAAGGCCCGCGGTGGAGAGCCGGATCTCAACAATCTAGTAATTACCGAAAGAAATCTATTTGATTCTATTCTTCAGAAGATGATACGGGTCCGAGATGAAATTTTAAATAAAAAAACAAAGGAAAAAGAAGAGGAAAAACTGCCAGAGCTTAGCGTTGAGGTAAAAACTGAGGTAAAAAAACAGGAAATTGCTGTCCCAAAGCAGGAAAATACCAATCCCATCGTCATGGTTACCAAAGATATGCCCGAATTTATGGGGACAGACGCAAAGAGATACAATCTTAGAAAAGGCGATATGCTCTCTTTGCCACAGGATATGAGTGATACTCTATCAAAAAGAGATGCAGTTAAAGAGATTAAAAAGTAGCTTACATTTTTATATTACCTCCTTATTACCCTCCAATCTAGAACTATTTAAAGGCGTTACATATGAAAAAACCAAGAAAAGTCAAAAGATATTGCCCTCACTGTAAAAAACATACCGTACATGATGTAGATAAAATGAAAAAGAAAAAGGCTAGCGAGTTAAAACAAGGACAAAGGCGATTTAGGCGCGCAACCGCTGGTTACGGTGGATTTCCAAGGCCAAAACCAGAAGGACGAGAAAAAACAAGCAGGCGTATACCATTGAAATATAAATGCACAGTGTGCCATAAGACTCATCAACCACCAAATCTTCGAACGAAAAAATTGGACATAGGTGAATAGAGCATGAGAAAAACGAAAAAGACCGAGAGTAAATTTATAAAAGTAAGATGCAAAGATTGTGAAAATGAGCAGGTTTTATTCGATAAGGCTAGCACCGTTGTATTATGCCACATATGTGGCAGTAAGTTGGCTATTCCTGAAGGCGGGAAGGCAAACATAAAAGGTGAAGTTCTAGAAGTTATTGAATAAAAATAAGGTCCAAAGTTTATGATAAAAAAAGATTATCCGGATGAAGGGGAACTTGTTGTAGGAACTGTTGTAAAAGTTCAGAATTTTGGGGCATTTGTATCTCTTGATGAATATCCCAACAGAGAAGGTTTTATCCATATAGCTGAGGTCGCTACGGGATGGGTTAAACGCATTCGAAAACACATAAAAGAGAAACAAAAAGTGGTCTGTAAAGTAATGAATGTGGACAAATCAAAAGATCATGTTGATCTGTCATTAAAAAGAGTTAACGAGCATCAAAAGCGTGAAAAAATACAGATATGGAAGAATGCGCAGAAATCAGAAAGATTAATGGATATGCTTTCTAAGAATTTGGGAAAGACAGTCGAACAATGTTACAAAGAATTTGGCAATGACTTAATAAAAAAATACGGTACGCTGTATGCGGCTTTTGAAGAATGCGCATATGACGTGAATACTTTAAAAAACGATGGATTTAAAGGCGACTGGTTAAAAGATTTTGAAACAATCGCAAAAGATAACATATCGGTTCCATTTGTAGAAATAAAAGGTTATATTGTCATAAATTCTTGGCTTCCAGACGGTATAAATTATATAAATACTGCACTTGCAAATGCTGAAAAAAGTCAATTCGAAGACGTTACCATCCAAATAAAATACATAGCGGCACCCCAATATATGATTACAGTTAAAGCACCCGATTATAAGATAGCAGAAGACGAAATGAAAAAAGCCGTGGAAAGAGCTGGAGGATACATAAAGAAATATAACGGTGAATGCGAGTTTCGTCGAAAAACAGAGGAGTAAATGTCAGATTTATATTATTGTGAGAAATGTAAAGATTATACGCTGGATGCTATCTGCAATAAGTGCAAAGGAAAAACCATATCAAAAAACCCGCCAAGATTCTCGCCACAAGATCATTATGGCAGCTATAGAAGAAAATTAAAAAAACTTGAGAAGAGTGCATAAAATGGATTGTGTAACTGTAAAATATGTTGCAAAAAAACCTAAACTTAAAAAACCTCTATTGATAGAAGGATTACCGGGCATTGGCAATGTAGGAAAACTAGCTGTAGAACATCTGATAGAAAATATAAATGCAGTCAAATTCGCAGAACTATACAGCAAGGATTTTCCACCACAGGTTTTTATAAACTCTGATGGAACGGTCAAGCTCGTAAACAATGAGTTTTACTATTGGAAGGCAAAAAATAAAGACCAGAGAGATTTGGTTCTATTAACAGGAGACTACCAAGGTCTATCATCAAATGGTCAATATGAACTTGTAGAAGCAATTTTAGATGTCATAGAAGATCTTGGAGTAAAAGAGATGTTTACATTGGGCGGATACGGCTTGGGCCACGAAATAAAGGAGCCGAAGGTTCTGTGTGCAACTACCAGTACGCACCTTGTAAAGACAATGAAAAAATACGGTGCGGTTTTCAAGAAAAATGAGCCCGGCGGTGGAATAGTAGGAGCCAGTGGTTTGCTGCTTGGCTTGGGTAAACTAAGAGGATTGGAAGGTACCTGCTTCATGGGAGAAACGCCTGGTTACCTTGTAGATCCCAAAAGTGCAAAAGCAGTTCTAAAAATTTTGGCAAAGATAACAAAAATTGATCTAAATCTATCAGAACTTGAGAAGAAAGCAAAAGAAATAGAGTACATTGCCCATCAGCTAAGAGAAATAGAAAATCTTCCCAAAGAAAAATCATCAGAGGATCTTGGTTATTTCGGCTAGAAAGCCTTTACTGATTTTCGTACCAATCAAGCATCGCTTTAAAATCTAGAGCATTTCCTGTTGCATATAAAATTGTTGTATCGTATCCGGTTTCCGATTCGGAATCAGGTATCAAGATAACAACAACTGCAGTAAGTCCCTTTAAAAAACCGTAATACTTGAAAGATTTTCCGTCCAAATTTCCTATGCCCTGATACTTTAGACCATATCCTTCTTTTTCCAGCTTTTCCGTATAATCGCTAATAACAGAACTGACAGACGAATCAGTACCATATGCTGCTTTTTTTATCTTATCTAAATTTGGCATGTCATTTAGTTTTGGATATTCCTCCAAGTAATCATCAATGTTCAATTCTACAGATGTTCCGACGGGCTTTTTTACATCCAAAAATTCTGTTATAGGAATAAAACCTGCACTATAGGCAATACAGCTGATAGTTAAAACCAAAACCAATGCGACAGTCGTTATGATTAAAAACTTAAATTTCCTCTTATTGCGAGTAATTCGGAATTTCACATCTGGTTTATGAACCTCTTCTTTTTTCTCCAGATACATCTCTCCTTCACCTTTGTTCATCTCGTATTAATGTTTTATTACTAACAATATATAAGTTTATTCTGTCATAATGTCAAAATGAAAAAAAAGAAAACATTAGGAATAAATCTAAACTTGTGCGGCCGTCTCAACAACCAATGTTATTGGGCTGACTGGATTTGTTTGATCTGACTGCAAAACTCCTGTAAATCGATATTTTATATCGCTTGCTGGAACGGCATCAAGTGCAGAAATATCCACTGGAAGCATCTTGTAAACTACAGTTGATTGTTGACCAGAAGTAATTGGTAAAGAAATAATTGAATTATCCCTGGCATAATAGTATCCATCTACATTTATGAGCGTACCAATGTAACTGTCATAATTTTCCAAAATATCATTTATAGTATAGATTTTTGGTGCATTATCCGTATAGTTAGCAACAAAAAGCGCTGCCGCAATTACCATTACTATTATTAGTAGAACGATTAGTATATTCCATATTCTCTGTCTACTGCTTGTTGGACTCATTCTAATCCCCCTACCCAAAATAGTATCATCATTTAAAACTCTATCCTTCTAAAATCAAACCATATGTTTCTTCTGGGTTCTTTACATGTATTTCGTAAGCTTTTTTTTCTGTCAACAGGCCTTTGCTCATGAGCTCCAAGGTTCGTTTTGGAACCGTTCTCGGACTTAAGACTGCCCCGGGTCTGCTCAGATCATCTATATAGTCAGTCTCCATCATAAAACGGGTGCCTTTTTCCAATGCTCTGACAACATTGTTTTCACTTGCCAGCACTGAAGGCATAAGACCATAATTTTCACTGATTTTTATAAATGGCGGGGAGTAATGCTTAACAATTTTGTTTGCAGGCAAACCTACTTTTTTCCCCATCTCCACAAGTTCCTTACACTGCTGTGGCGTAGTACTTTCAGTATGCAAAACTACTGGAACATCTACATCTTTTGCTTTTTCCATACCATATGAAAGAATCTCATTTGAATCGACAATTGCTTGCTCATCAACTGGAAAATGTGGCCGGCCAATCTCACCGATAGCTATACATTGTTTTTCATTGCAAAGATCCGCTGCAAGATCCATGCCTTTTTTCATTATATGAATTGCCTCATCTCGTCCAAATTTATCTCTCAAGGCAAGATAATCAACAGGATAAGGGCCAACAGTTACAAAAACACCGATATCCGTACTAGAGCGAATTATCTTTACCAGCTCCATAGTTTCTTTATAACAAGAGACATAGCTTTTTTCTCTTAAAACCAAATCTACCATCGGCAACTGACACAAAACAAAATGTGTACCACCTGCTTTTTTGAAATCTTTTACGGCATCTAAAAACCGACCGTCTCTGCGCAGATGGAGATGATTGTCAAATATAGATATCAATTTTCCAGTCCTCAAATTGTGATTTAATTATATTGGAATTGCGAACTGGGATTAAAAACCATTCTTCAGTTTCTTGCTGATGATTGTTTCTTTTAACATTTGGGCAATTCGCCATCCGAAATAACCCATAAAAAAAGTAACAAATCCCATTATGCTGTAGACAACGATGCCTCTTATGGATTCGCCCCCTTGTTGAAACAAAAGGGCAATTATGCTAACTGTAAGATAAAGAAAGACAATTAAAAACATCCATCTCAAAGAATTAGTAGAAATTCTAAGCCTTGCAAATGGACTTCGTATAATTGGCATCTTTCTTCTTTTTGGGACATTTGGGTGTTTTTTAATATTACCTATATTCTCAGATAATTTTGCCCCACTCGTCTTCATCAGGTACGTCGTAGTAGCTGAGATTGCAATAAGTGGATTTTTCCTGAATGATGCTTTTTCCCTCCTAATATTCCGCGATAGTTTCTTCTCACTGGTTATTTTTCTCAGCATGTTTCTCCTCCTAGACAAACAAATTTCTGAGTGATCCCAAAAAAGCAACGTAGTGTGAATATAAAAAGCTGATTCGCAGATAAATATGCAACTGACTTGCAGATGCTTATGCACTTAACAAAAATTGCGAAATATTTTCTAAACAATGTAATTTACTGCATCTCAAAAGATTTAATAAGTAAATACTAATCTATTGTGACGTAAGTTGCAGGGTGCAGGAGAGGATACAACGGAAGAACCCACGCCAATAGCGGAGCGAAGAGAAAAAATAAAAGAGCAAATATTAGATGAGACTTTTAAAAAGGCCGAAGTTACACGTGGAATTAGAGAATCTGATGACGGAGATCATAAGAAAAAAACTTATGAAAAAACCTTCCCAAAGGTAGGCATCGCATTAATCATCATTGCAATTATTGGTTTAATATTCATAACCAAGACGCCATGGGGCTATATTAGATATGGAGCAGAAAACGAAATCTCTTTTGGCAGCAATACCAATAACATAAATGGAACGATTCTTAATCTTTTCAAATCGCCGTATTATCTTGGATTGTCAGCAGATGATTTTTCATTTGCATACTCTTCAGCGCTATACGGATTTGTATCTTTGATTATATTTGGAATTGCAATCACAATATTTGGCATATTTGATAAAATGCGTAATTTTTCGATTGAAACATTCATCTTGATCCATTTTATCTTTGTCAGCATAATCATTATTCCTGGCATACTAATCACTTTAGCGGGCATAAAAATTCTAGGTGCGCATTTTCTTTTTTACCACAATGCCAGTTTAATTTTCCTGAAAATAACGTTCTTATCCTTCCCAGCTGCAATTGCGGCAGTTGTTCTTGGACTGATAACGGCAAAATTGATGTTTACCGTAATGCGCATGGATTTCAATGCGCTACAAAAAATAAAAGAACTCGAGGATGCTAAGTCGCCATTTGCTCGTTACTCGGTCGGAGGCAAAGTATAATGACTCTAGTTTATACAAAGAGAATTAAAAAAATAATAAGTTTTGGCATAACTGTAAAAATATTTGGTCTAATTCTCTGCTTACTTCTGCCTTGGATTTGTGTTACTAATACCTCATCCAGTACAACAGAAACCATATACTATGGCCTTTCGGCAATTGAAAATATGAACGACGAACAAATAAAAATTATAGCGGCAGACATAGGACTGATAAACATATGTTTCTGGATAATGATAATATTTGGATTAATATCATCTATTGGAATGATGCTTCTAACAACAGGAAAAAAGTCTCAATTGGCCAGAATACTTGTTTTATCAGGATGCACAAATATAATATTCAGCATTTTGGTCATTATAGCAAATTTAGGAGTAATTCAAAAAATAGAAGATACATCAACCATTTCATTAGCACCCGTACTTGGATTAAGTTTTACAACCGTAGGTTATGGGCATTTATCTCTAATAACTGGAGTTGTATCACTCTTAACATCCTTGGCATATTCCGGTTTGACTGTTCTTTACGTAATAAAAAGTTCTAATTACAAGAAAAAACAAACATACGACTGGAAATCTATCGAAAAAAAAGAAAACGAGCAAGTCGTAATTAAAAAGTCATCGCTGGAAAAAAAGAAAGAAGTAGCCAAACGAATACAACCTATAGAGAAGCAACTTGAACCGAAAGAAAAAATTCCTCTGAAGGCAACTATCAGGCAAGAATATTACGCCGATAAAGATAGAACGCAAACTATAATAGAAGATGAAAAAGAGACGACCCGGGAACAACCGGCTGCTCCTTTTGTTGCCGAAATACCATCTGAAGTTAAAAAGGAAATTTATGAAAAACCTTTTGCAGACGAGCAGACAAAAAAACCTGAAATCACACCTGAAACAAATCAAGAAAAAACCCAAAGTTCAGATGTACCACAAATGGCAAATTTATTTGAAAAAGCATTATCTTCTGCACTTGAAAAAAGACAACCAGAAATCAAAAAGGAAAAAGTAGAACAAAAGCAACCTGAAATAAAACAACCGGAAAATAAAAAGATAAGTGTTAGATGCCCTGAATGCAAAAACATTTTTACAGTGGAAAAAGGCGAGTTTGAAACAAAAATTGAGTGCCCACATTGCGGTACAAAGGGAACGATAAAACACTAAAAAATTAAATGTCTGCTACTATTCTTATTACATCCCCATCTTTTAATTCATGATCTGCACCGACAACGCGATGCGTTCTTGCATCTATTGCTCGTATAAAGTGATCTCCGAGATCTGTATGAACTCGATATGCCAAATCCTTTGCGTTACTTCCTCTTGGCATCAAATGTGCATCTGGTAAAATCCTGCCTTCCTTATCGGATAAATGCGTTTCATCTTCCACAGGATACACAACTATCAAATCAAGCATCTTTACTGCTTCTTCAATACATTTCTGAATGCCTGTTGATCCGAACTTTTGCAAAACATGGATTTTTATGTACTCCAGGGCTTTAAGTTGCTTATCGTTAAGCTCTGATGACTTTATTATTTTAAAGTCGTTATTCCCTGGATAATAATCAATCAAACCTTTTTTGGATGCGTTTGTTAACGCAAGCTCTGCTTCAGCACTCGTAGGAACAACAATGTATCCTTTTTTTCGTATTTCATCCGCCTTTGCAACTAAGTTGTCTGGAGCGATATCACATTTATTGAAAGCTATCAGCATGGGCTTGCTAGTTTTTCTTATATAGTCCGAAAGCTTCAGAATTCCTTCATCGCTCCACTGCGAAGGTTTGATAGGATCAAGATTTAATTTTCTGATTGCGTTGTGAATGTACTCTTCTTTTATACCTAAGCCAGTGAGCTTTTCAGCAAGCATTTTTTCTATCTTTTTTTCTTCAAGTTCACATCGTCTTGCAATAACTTCCCAGCTCTTTTTTATAATGTCATTAAGCCAGTAGGTTATTTCTTTCTCTAAAAATTCTACATCCTTCATCGGGTCGTAACTACCTACACCCACAGGTTTGCCCTCTTCATCCGTACTACCAGATGCATCTACGATGTGAATGAATGCATGGGCCTGTCTCAAATCATCCAAAAATTTATTTCCCAGACCTCGCCCCTTGTGCGCATCTGGGACCAAACCAGCAACATCTATAGCTTCGATTGGTACAAATCTTGTTCCGTTTATGCACTTTGAGTTACGTGGCGTACAATTAACCTTAAAATCTTTACATGGACATGGTCTGCGAACATACATAACCCCACGGTTAGCATCAATTGTAGTGAATGGATAGTTTGCTATTTCTGCATGGGCATCTGTAGCAGCATTAAAAAACGTGGATTTCCCCACATTGGGCTTTCCAACAATACCTATCTGCATACCCATATTACTTACCTATTCCAGCATTTTACCTATTTCGTCCACGACGTCGGTATTGCTTTCAAATCGCTCGACTTTTTCCCCCACTTCGGAATCCGATGGCATGGTGAATGAAATTCCATTCTTCGCCAGCAGAGTACCACTAACAGATGCACTTTTAGATAAATATATTTTGTTTCCGGTTATGTTTCCTACTACATGAACCTTTTCATCAATCTTAACATCACCGTCTGAACTGATGTTTCCCTGCACGATCACATTTTTACCGCAAAAAATTTCTCCGGCAGATTTTAAAGTACCATGTATAGTCGAATCTTTTTCAATGAAGATATTTCCCTTTACAGCATAATTACCTAAAATGCGACTTTCTTTACCGATGGAAAGATTAAATTCCAAAAGAGATTTTTGGATGCCGACGATTGAATCATTTGGTATGAAAAGAAACACTTCAGATATTGGTATGGTATTTCCTTCATTTTCTTCCATTTCTTGGAGTATCCGATCAATTTCTTCGCTACGGCCCATCCTCAAGAGCTGCATAAGATATATAAAAATATATATTACTACTGGGATGGGATTGCGAATATTTATCCATCCCTTTGCTTCGAATCCTTTTTCGATCTCGACATCGTCACCCACATCAAGATCGCCTTTCAAAGACAGTTTTCCTTTTATCTTTGCCTTTTCACCCAGATAAACATTACCGCCACTAAGTACATCCTTGCCGATGCTTGAGAAAATATCGATTCTAATATCGCCAGTAGCCTCCAAACCACCATCAATTACGGCATGCTCTCCAATAAAAATTCTACCATCTGTTTTGATACCAAACTGAACTAGGCATCTATCACCAATTATTACATCTCCGCTCGTAACTATGGTGTGCTCTTCGAACTTAGTTTTATCTGGAACAACAAAAGTTTTCCTGTCAAACGCCATTGCTAGAGCGGTATTGCATACTCTATTATAAAGGCAGCGACTTTGAAGTTATAAAACGTTAAATTATTCGGTAAGCCACTCTTCGTCAATTCGTTTGTAATCTGCTATTTCCTTTGGTTTAAACCAGAGGTTTATTTCAAACTCTGCGTTCTCTTTGCTATCAGAACCATGAACTATATTTCTTCCAATGAATTGACCATAATCACCACGAATGGTACCCATTGCCGCCTGTTGAGGATCGGTCTTGCCCATCATGCCTCTGACCATCTCTATAGCATTGTTTCCTTCCAAAACCATGGCAACAACTGGAGAAGAAGTAATGTATTTTACAGTAGGTTCAAAAAAAGGTTTGCCTCTATGAACTCCATAATGTTTTTCAGCAAGTTCTCTACTGACCGCTACTAGTTTCATAGCTACAAGTTTAATTCCCTTTTTTTCAAAACGAGAAATGATTTCACCAATAAAACCTCTTTGAACTGCATCAGGCTTAATCATGACAAATGTTCTTTCTTTTCCCATAACATTCACCTTATAATTTTCATAGGTTGATATACATCGGCTTTATAGAATTAACGTTCTATTTAAGTGACATACTAAATATAGCTATCATAAAAACTGTGAAATTGAATATAATATGAGCAATTATAGAGGAACAAAGATTTTTTGTTTTTATAACAACAGTG
>Ga0172364_10001471_pt1 | contig 18163 bp, 21 predicted proteins | sample LakKivSesite10cm_FD_114545 | JGI IMG/M metagenome (GOLD analysis project Ga0172364, IMG submission 114545) | Sediment microbial communities from Lake Kivu, Rwanda - Sediment site 10cm | ecosystem: Environmental > Aquatic > Freshwater > Lake > Sediment | place: Rwanda: Western Province, Lake... | reverse complement strand
GGTGTTCTGTACTCGTTTCTTTTCCATAGAAACTCTACAAATGTGTTTTTCTGTATGTTCACAGGATTGAATGACAGGCTTGAGGAGTGTTCCCCTGCTGTTTTTGCTGTGTTCACAGCATCCTGAATGCTTTCCTTTTCTGTTAAAAAAGGAGGTTTGAGCAGAATGTATGTTTTTAATGAGCAAAAATTTTTGATGATTTCCACTGCTCTTATGTAATCCTTCAATTTAAACCCTTTGTTTATGGAATATTTCAAAACATTATCATTCGCTGATTCTAGGCCAACCGCGATTTCAAGATTGCATAGTTGACTTAGTTTTTTCACTTTTTCTTTATTTACAAACTCTGGTCTGCTCTCCACAATAACCTTTTTTGTTTTCTTTCCAAGTGTTTCACAGATTTTTTCCTGTATTTTCTCAGAAACCTCGTTTTCATCAAGGAAACTGCCTGATGTGAAAATCTTCACCATTTTTTGGTCACTAAATTTTTTCATTGCCTCTGAAAACTGAAAAAACAAGTCCTCATCAGAAACGTTTTCCAGCATTGCATCATTGATGTACCCGCACATTGAGCAGCCTGATCTCAAAGCCCAGACACAACCTTTTGTCCTGACTATGAGTACGAATGCATCAACAATTTCTCCATCAATGACGTCCTTCTCAGACCAGCATGAAACATACTGCTTAGGATTGTATTTTCCTTTTTGATACCCTCTTAGATTTCTGATTTTTTCCTCAAACCGTTTCATGTTTTATGCCTCACCTTAACAGCAACACCCTTTTTGCTTTCCATCATTTCATCCCTGCTCATCACTGCAACACCGACACCTTTCAAAACATTTTTGTGTAGAATGATCACGTCATCACCAATCCTGACATCCGGGTCAGCATCAAGGACACCGACAGCGAAAACATCTCCTTTGAGTTTGAAATCATCTATCTCAACAAAATATTTTCTTTTAGGTGCAAGTATTTTTCCTCCTTCAACTGTTAATGAAATCATTCCCCTGTAGCCGGTAAGCATGCCGACCTGTTTGTCGTTTTTTATTATCTTCAAATAAGGATAGCTTCCTTTTATCACTGAACCTTTTACTAAATCAACACCAGGACTTCCGAACTGGAATACTGCCCTGTTAAGCATGTTTTCAACAGCAATTTTTTCCCTTTTGACATGCTCATAATTCTTAACAAGCCCGGATAATGTTTCCTCCAGTTTTTTTAAAGATTTTTGAGAAACAGGTTTGTCAGGGCATGTATTAACCCCGGCGTCAACAAAACCGTAACCGGTATGATTTATTATTTCATCATACTTGTTGTTATTTATCAACCAGTCTATCATCTCATTCACCATTTTTATCTCATCCGCATCCCATTCACCTGTTACTGGTATGTCATAGTTCTGCGCAGGATAAAACAGTTCAATCTCTCTCGGAACAATGCCGAGCGGTGATGTTACAATCACTTCATGGATAATATTTTGATTTCCTGAGTTAAAAACTACTTTTTTGAATATCTGATGGGAGATGGAAAAGGAGTATGGTTTTTTTGCCGAGCAAGGAAGTAATAGGAGTATTTTTTTGCTTTCAGGAGACCTGTATCTTTCCTTTAATCTTTTCTGGAACCTGATGACATCTGGTCTGGACAGGGACTCCTTTGATAAAATAATCATTTTTTCTTTTCTTATCGAAAAATATTTTTCAGTGAAATCATAGTGTTTATCAAAATGCCTTAGCATTGAAACAAGCGTTGGTTCTGTTCTTATTCTTGATTCCATGAGTTCCCTGAGCAATCCGTTTCTTATCCTGTTTCTTATGTTTTTGAGTTCAGACAGCGCAGTGTAATAATTATGATGAAGCAGATGAACAAAATCTGATTTTTCATCCAAGCAGGCAGGACATTTACATGGATTCTCAATCAAATCGTCCAAAAATGTTTCCCCGTCAGTTGTTAAAAAATATTTTTTCCTGCTGTTAATTATGAGAGCAGCAGAATCAAACAAATCAATCCCAAGATAAACAAGCAAGGCGTAACTGTTTGGTGCGCCTATCCCTGGTGCGTAAACAATTTTGCTGTAACCAATCTTTTTTCTGAGTTCAACAATTTTTTCCACAAAATCCTTTGGATTTTTAGCAAGTTCTGCAGCATTTGAGAGAACATAAACCTCCCTGTTTTTATCCAGTTTTTCAATATCCTGCACAACAACAATTTTGTCATTCTCATAGTTTTCAAAAAATTCTGGGCAGGAAAGAGGATAAGGAATGTCAGGAGATATAACAAAATCATTTTTAAGGTTTCTTGGATAAAACCTGCTTCCATTATCCAGTATCTTCATTTTTTCCGATTTTAGTTCCCTGTTTGATAAAAGTATTTCTGCCTCTTTAAACTCCTTGAAACGTTCAGAAACAACAAAAAGGATATTGGGAGTAAAAACATTGCCCCATTTACCTGTTCTGCCTGTGCAGTCCCTTGATACTATCTCGAACATCTGTAAGGTAAAAGGAGGTATGAATATAAAATGGTTTAAGATGACAGCAGGAAAATGCTTAACTACCTGCATCCTGTTATCATTAATTGGAGAGAAGCAATATGTCCAGTGCGTCTTCCCTGGTCATTGAAACACGTAACTTATCAAAGAAATTCAAGGATGTGCATGCAGTAGAAAACCTGAGTATGAAGGTGCGCAAGGGGGAGATTTTTGGTTTTCTTGGCCCTAATGGTGCCGGGAAGACAACAACAATCAAGATGATAATGGCTCTTACCCATCCATCGGCAGGGGATGTGCTTGTTAATGGAAAAAGGGTTAGCAATGATTCAGTCCGGATTCGCAAAGAAATAGGGTATCTTCCTGAGCGGGTTGCGTTTTATGACAACCTCACGCCCCTGCAGACCCTTCATTTCTTCTGTGAATTAAAAGGTGCAGATAAATCTGTTGCTGAACCACTGATAAAGGATGTCGGTCTTAAGGACGCAATTAACAGGAAAGTGGGAACATTCTCTAAAGGCATGATCCAACTGCTGGGTATTGCTCAGGCAATGATTGGAAAACCCTCAATATACATTCTGGACGAACCAACAATTGGGCTGGATGCAAGATGGGTGAAGGTTGTTAGGGATAAAATCAAGATGCTGAATGAACAGGGCGCGACAATACTGTTTTCCTCCCATGTTCTCTCAGAGGTTCAAAATCTGTGTGACAGGGTTGCAATAATAAACAGAGGCAGACTCATAGCTGAGGACACTATAACCAATCTAAGCCAGTACCTCAACATCATGCCCCGCCTTGAAATATACATTCTTGACCTTGGTGGAAAAGTGCCTGAAGGAATACTCAGCATTGAAGGGGTGACAGGGGCTGAGGCAAAAGGGGGGATGCTTTCTGTGACCTGTGTTTCTGATGCTAGGGCAAAAGTCCTTAAAGCAATAGAAAAAAAAGGTATGATCATACGTGACTTCAGAACAATTGAGCCCTCTCTGGAGGAGGCGTTTGTGAAACTGATATCTAAGGAGGATTAGATGAAAATAAATCCAAATACAGTGTATTCGATCGCAAAGAAAGAGTTCACGGACAATGTCAGAAACAGATGGATAATAGTACTGACAATAATTTTTGTGATACTAACCATTGCCGCCTCTGTTCTTGGAGGCAAGGGAACCCTGGGCGGGCTAGACGAAACTGTTACCACACTTTTGAGCATCTCCTCTGTGTTTATCCCACTCATTGCAATCATGCTCGGCTATGCAACAATATCTGGAGAAGCTGAAACCGGCTCTCTTTCTGTTGTTCTTTCTTATCCTGTTAGGCGAATGGAGGTTCTTCTCGGCAAATTCTTTGGATTAGGAATGGTGATAGTGGCTTCAACAGTGATGGGATTTGGCGCAGGAGGTATGATTGTTGTCACTACAACAGGAACTAGCCAGATTGGTAGCTACTTGGCATTCATAGGGCTTACCATACTTCTCGGCATTCTCTACCTGAGCCTGTCAATTTGCTTCTCTGCCATCTGCAAAAAACGTGTATCTTCTCTTGGCATGGGAATAACGATGTTTTTCTGGAGTATGATATACGGCACAATAATCATTGGCATTTATCTTTCCACTGGAGGAAACTGGGCAGACCTGATGTCCGGCGTTATCCCTGGTTGGATGTGGAGAAGCATATTCTTAAGCCCGAGCGACATGTATCAGCAATCAGTGATGCTGGCGTTCAATATAAAAAAAGCATTCGGATTTGAAATAACATCCCCAGGCTATATTAACCTGGGCAACCTCATCCTTGTCCAGCTTTTATGGACCATAACACCATTAATAATAGCATATTACTTTTTTGAAAAAAGGGATATCTGATGTAAAAACTCATTCCTTCTGCCTTATCATCCCCATAACCCGGTTCACATCAACCTCTGTGTTCCTGCAACCATCCCTTAGAAGGGGTACGCCCTGCGCCCATATTTTTGTTGGACCAAGTTTTTCTGCTGCCTCACACAGCTCAAACATGCATGCCACACCAGCGACGGCTTTGAAACCATTGTTTTTAACAATTTTCATAGCCATACTCCCGCCTGGAACAATATAAACTTTGTACCCGAGTGATTCTGCTTCTTTTTTAATAGGAAAAATCTGACAACTTCCGCATTCAGAGCAAACATATCCGGCATCAGTCATTTTGCCTTCGCATTTTTCAGAATTCCTCAGGCACTGGGGGAGGAACAATGCCCTTTCATTGTATTCTGTCTTCCTGAAACCTTCCCTGTCCAAACTGTTCTTCAATGCTATGTAGGCATCATCAGCAACAGATAAGTCACTGTCGATAAGCTTTAAGGCTGATTTAACAGCAGCCCTAGAACTTAAATCAACGCCCAGCTCAAGCAGTCTTTTAACCAAATGACCATCTATTCTTGATGAAATCATTCCTGCTATTTCAAGCCCTGACTCAACAGCCTTTTTTGGAATTTTGACACCAGCGTTTACAACATCTTTTACGATTGACATTATTCTTCCTCTTCTTTTATGCCTCCTTTCCTCGCATGTTCTATTATCTTCTTGGTTTCTATGTCTTCCTTTTCTAATTCCTTTTTCTCCAGTCTTTCCATCTCAGACACCTTTGGAATCTCCCCCAGGATGTCCTCTGCTTTTCCAACCCTTTTCTCTAATTCCTCATACTTCATTGGTGTTGTCTCAGGTATTTTCCTGCTAACACCAATGTAATCTGATGCGCCTTCAAGCAGTTTTGAGAGCTCAAATGGGAATATGATTTTTGTTGACTGTCCGTTGCCAACACTCTTTAATGTATCAAGGGATAAAACAGTTAAAGCCTTCTGGTCAAGTGGTGCTGCACCAAGTGACAGGATTCTGAGTTTTTGCGCCTCACCCTGAGCTTCTAGTATCCTTGCAAGACGCTCACCCTGGGATTCAAGAATCTTTGACTGACGTACACCCTCAGCCTGCAGAATCCTCGCTCGCTTGTTGCCTTCTGCTGTTAGAATTGCTGATCTTTTTTCACCATCAGCCCTGAGTATTGCTGCCCTTCTCTCCCTCTCAGCACTTGTTTGTTCCTCCATTGCTGCTTTAACCCTTGCAACAGGATCAACCTCCTTTATCTCCACAGCCTCAACCTTCACGCCCCATGGGTCTGTTGCCTTGTCTAGAATATCCCTCAGCTTTGCGTTTATCACAGCCCTGTTGAACAGGATCTCATCAAGGTTCATCTCACCAATAACAGACCTAAGTGTTGTCTGGGCAAGGAAAATCGTTGCCGTGTTGTAGTTTTGAACCTCAAAGCAGGCTTTTACAGGGTCAACAACCCTTATGTATATCACTGCATCAACCGCTGTTGGTGAGTTGTCCTTTGTGATTACATCCTGCCTTGGAACATCCAGTGTTTGTGTCCTTAAATCAACCCATATAAGACGTGCTGCGAGTGGCGCGACAAAGTTTACACCAGAGGTTAATGTTTTTTTATATTTGCCTAACAATGTGTAAACAGCAGCCTGGTAAGGCTCAACCTTTTTTATTGCTGTCATGAGTATAGCCATTATTACTATAATAATTAATATTGCCAGTGCAATAGACCATGCCTCCATTTATTTCACCTCCTCAACAAAAACATGAACACCTTTGCTCTCAGTAACCTTCACCCTTTTACCTTTCTCTATTTCTGTATTGCTTGTGGCACTCCATGTCTGATTTTCTATTCCCACCTTTCCATTCAAACTATCTGGTATTATTTTTTCCATAACAACACCCTCCTTTCCAATCAATGAAGAGCCTGCTGTAGCTATTGGTTTCCCAGGCGGTGCAAAGCTCCTGTAAAAAAGAAACACGCCTATTGTTACTGGTATTGTGATAATAACTGCAACTATTGGTGCATAAATTGTTGTGAGAAATGGTGGATATATCATCTCAATGATTCCAAGTATTATGAGTATTGTCCCTGGTATTGCAATAAAAAATGTTCCAGGTGTAGCTACCTCCAAGACAAGGAGGACAATGCCTATGATGACAAATATCAGACCGATTAACCAAGGGTCCATTCCTCTCCCCCCTTCTGTATATGTTTTTTAGTATTTTTAGTTTCCTATCACAGTCTCACAACTTTTCCTGATTTCCTATACGCCCTGAAAACGATATAGATAAACGATATAGATTTATATTCACATTACCATGATGCAATAAGGGTCGAGAATCATTTGATTTAATGCTGAGGAATGACAAAGATGATAAAATTTCAATACAACCTAGATATTATAAAACCAGTAACCATTCATAGTTTGAGGCATAGTTTTGCCACACACCTATTAGAAAGTGGGGTCGACCTGCGATACATTCAAGAGATATTGGGGCATATGAGCAGCAAAACGACAGAGATATATACCCATGTAAGCAATAAAGACTTAGGCAGAATAAGGAGCCCCTTAGATGATATAATAAAAGGAGGCACAAAATGACAGGGGTGTCAACATTCAGACAAAGAAAGGTATGCGTGAGCCGAGTTCGTCTATACCGCCAAATTGAAAGAAGAGCCGAACTTGGTTCGGATATGAACGAGTTATACGCCATTTCGCTCATAAAGAATGGAGGAATAAAGAATGTCAAACCGCTTGATAGAGATATTTGAAGATGAAATACTGGTAGAGAAAATCAAAAGACGTCTGCCCTATTTGTTTCAACTTGCCGAATTGGAAAGCTCAAGAGCAGGTAAAACTGGAATGGAGGTTGGCTCAGTTCGTGAAAGGATAATAGTTGCTCTGCTTATCTATAAATTTGGCGAGGCAAATGTTGAGACTGAAATTCCTATTACTGAGCCAGAAGTGGATGCAAAGTTGTTTGAAGATCCAGTATCTATAAAAACAATCACGGGCAAAAGTTTCGGAGGAGTTAAACTTATATGGACTGTTGATGCTCAGAAGGCAAAAGAATTTCGTGAACGCTATTATCCACATTGTGATATATTACTCATTCAGATTAATTGGGAGGACATAGGTGGATTTTATTTCATTCCGTTAGAGGTTCAAAAAAGGCTTTTTGATGATGTTGGCAGACAAAATTATATTAAACTTCCAAAACCCGGTACAAATCCCAGAGGCGTTGAAATCACTAAAGAAGTATTATCGAGGCTGGTTAAAGATAATGAATCCAGAAAAATCATAATAAACTGGCAAAGAACAAAGATAAAGTTTAATTCATACAAAAGATGGGTTGATCTCTGGAGGGAGGACTAAATGGGGAACTATCGAAGAAAAAATGGAACGAAAACAAGTGCATTTGGCTCTCCGGGGAGAATCAATCATGATTCTACTCCCTTTTATACGAGCAGATTGTATGAAGGGTTGCCTAAAGAAGAATTTGTAAAATATACAGAAAACCCAATTCCTCCTCAGTGTATGGATAAGATTTTTTGTAAATCAAGCGAAAAAATGGAGGAGTTACCAGACAATAGCGTTCATCTGATGGTTACATCCCCACCTTACAATGTGGGAAAGGAATACGATGAAAATCTTACCCTCAATGAATATAGGGCATTCTTGAAAAGGGTATGGAGCGAGGTTAAAAGAGTTCTTGTTCCCGGAGGTAGAGTTTGCATAAATATCGCCAATTTGGGAAGAAAACCCTACATTCCTCTTCATGCTTTTATCGTCGAGGATATGCTTGATTTACAATTTTTAATGAGAGGTGAGATAATATGGAATAAAGCTTCAAGTGGTAGTCCTTCTACTGCATGGGGTAGTTGGCTTTCCGCTAAAAATCCGACATTGCGAGACATACATGAATATATTCTTGTATTCTCGAAAGGCATGTTTACACGGAGATATCTTCCTAACAAAAATAGCACAATGTCTAAGGAGGAATTTCTTGAATTTACCAAAAGCGTGTGGACATTTGCTGCAGAACCAGCGACAAAAGTTGGCCATCCTGCGCCATTTCCTGTAGAATTACCATATAGGTTGATTCAACTTTATACCTTTGAAGGAGAGGTTGTCCTGGACCCATTTGTAGGAAGCGGACAGGCTGCTATTGCGACGATTAAAACCCGCCGTCATTATGTTGGATATGATATAAATGAAGAATATGTGAAATTGGCAGAAAAACGAATTAAGGAATTCTCGTTAGAGTTTAATGCTCCCAAATTGTTTGAATTTAAGAAAAAGGATGATAAAAATGGCGAAATGGCGTATAATACAGCATAAAAGGTTCCTGCCTTCGGCCCTCCGCCCAAATCCTCGCCTATCGGCTCGGACTTCAGATATCCGCCAGCCGTTATCCAAAACACCTTTTCATGTTCCCATTTTTTAGGAAAATTATCAGAAAAACCATCAAAATGTATTTCTTTTAATACACTGTTACGGGAATAGTGAAGGGGTGATGAAAGGGCTGTGAGAAAAATTTGTGGGATCGATGAGGCAGGTAGAGAATAGAAGCTACTGCTACTTCTGTTCACCTAAAGGTCCAGTCATCGGTCCAATGGTTTTTGCAGGGGTTAATGTGGAAAATGATGACCTGCTTAAAAAACTCGGTGTTAAAGACTCAAAGAAGCACTCGCCTGGAAGAAGAAAAAATCTTGCTGAGGAAATCAAAAAAATAGCAGAATATGAAATCCTGATAGTTACCGCTGAGGAGATTGATGAAAAAAGAAAGACTGTGACAATCAATGATATTGAGGTGGAGGGCTTTGCAGAAATCATTAAAAGACTAAAACCAAGTATTGTTTACGCTGATGCCGCGGATGTTGACGAGGAAAGATTTAAAAACGACATACTAAGAAAACTTGATTTTGAGGTTGAAATCATATCAAAGCATAAAGCTGATAATATTTACCCTGTTGTCTCAGCCGCATCCATTATTGCAAAAACAACAAGGGATAATGAGATAGAAAAAATCAAAGAAGAAATCGGTGTGGATTTCGGAAGCGGCTACCCGTCAGATGTCAGAACAATAACATTTATTGAAGGATGGGTGAAGGAAAAAGGAACACTGCCACCATATACAAGAAAATCATGGAAGACTGTGAGAAGCATGAGGAATGAAAAACTATTCTAGCCCTTTTATTTTTGTTTCCATTGTTGCATCAACATCACGCCTGTCATCTATCTTCACTATGGTGTAAACCCTCTTGGAGCCCATATTTATTATTGCGTTATGCGCATCCCTCACAACCCTAAGAAACTCATTAATGTCTTTTGCCTCAAACGTTGTTGACATGGCAGATGTTTTATATTTCACACCCGTGTTTTTTATTGCACTTACCGCTGCCTTCACATACTCATGCAGGTGTATGCCTTTGTCCAACGGCGCAGTGCTTATCTCACCTATTATCATGGTTTCACCAAATAATTATATGTTTACAGGTATATGTAGATTGAGATGAAGGAAATATTAATGAACACAATTGAAAGGTTTAATGAGAAATGCAGGGAAGATGAAAAACTGAGGAAGGAGCTAAAGGATGTAAACAGGAAAGTGCAGATAGAAATAGATGACAGAAAATACCATTTTGTGCTTCAGGCTGATGGGATAAAAGGTTTTGATGAAGGAAGTATCGAGTATCCTGATGTGACAATAGTATCTGATAAGGAAACAATTTATGGTTTAATGAAAAAAGAAATCAGCGTTTTCAAGGCGTATGCCACAGGGAAAATAAAAATAAAGGCAAGCCTGATGGACTTGTTGAGGTTAAAGGAATTCTTGAAATAAACAGGGATTTTTTATAGTTTACACTGAAGCAGATGGCATCAAGTTCATCTTGTTCCTCTTAGAATACAGGTTTAGAATCCTTTTTTCAGAACGTTATGTTCCATCCAAAAAGAACTAATATCTTCTTCTTGCTGGTCTATGCTTTGTATAACAGTCCCTGCAATATACAGGTCTTGTTCCATCAGGTTTAAATGGGACCTCAGTTTCCTTACCACAATCCGCACATACCACCTTATGCATTTCTCTTTCTCTATACATCTTATATCTTCTCCTTGTTTCACCCACAACCTATATGTGGGCAGAACATAATCATCGTAGGAGTATTTATATATATGCATTATAATTTACAAATTCTTTCGAACGAAAAATCCCTAGTATTCAACAAAACAAAGGATTTTGGTATTTTATCAAGACAAACAGAGCTTATCCCGTTTATTTCTTTAACAGAAAAAATATGATGATGACCAAAGAAATGTGTTTTTGGCCTCATATTTTTGATTATATAGTTTATAGGCCATTTACCAGCCTCAACCCCTTTTATTTTGAAAGGCATAGGGGCCTCATGACTAAGAAAAATGTCAATGCTACCCGCATTTTTGCAGTTTTCGACCTCTTCCTTGACAAAATGTCTTCTTTTATCAGTTTTCTGGAAATCCCTGTTTTTTGGATGAGGTAAATCCTTTCTTTTGTAGTTGTAAAAATTTTTTGAAAATGTTCCACCAAGACCAATTATTCTTAAATTACCTATTTGATAGACTTCACCATTTTTTAAGTGGTGCAGGTTTTGTTTTTCAATTTCTCCTTTATCCATTTTCTCTATCATATCCCAGTCCTCATTGTTTCCTGATATCCAGTAAAAAGGTGCAGGAGGAGTAAAGTACTCATATACGTCAGATGCAACATCACCAACCCCAAGCCAGAAATCAACCCTGTTTTTTTCCATTATTTTTACTGTGCTCTCAAAATCACCATGGATGTCGCCAAGGATGCCTATCATGTTTTCCCTTCCACCATTTTTTCAAACTCATCCTCATTTATGATTTTTATTCCCAGTTTTTTTGCTTTCTCATACTTTGAGCCTGGTTCCTTTCCTGCAACAACAAAATCAACATTTTTGCTGACAGATGACGTGAAACTGCCTCCAAGTGACCCAACAATACCCTCTGCTTCAGACCTTGAGTATTTCTCCAATGTGCCTGTGAAAACAAATTTTTTACCTGAAAAGATGCCTTTTTTTTCAACTTTGCTTTTCATTTTCACGCCGTTTTTCCTTAGTTTCTCTATTATTTCCCTGTTTTTTTTATCTTTGAAAAAAAGAACTATGCTTTCAGCAACAACACTGCCTATCCCTTCTATTTTTTCTATTTCCTCCTTTTGTGCATCCATGAGTTCGTCTACGGATGAAAAATTTTCTGATAAAAGAGACGCTATATGACGCCCAACATGTCTTATGCCCAAGCCAAACAGCAACCTTGAAAACTCGTTAGATTTGCTTTCCTCTATTTCATCCAGCAGGTTCTGGGCTGATTTTTCACCCATTCTTTCCAGATTTGCCAATACATCAATTTTTAAGGTGTAAAGCCCTGAAATGTCCCTAACAATTTTTTTATCCACAAGCTGATCAATGACGGCAGGACCAAGACCGTCTATGTTCATTGCGTGACGCGAAGCAAAATGATGAAGTGAGTTTTTAAGCTGAGCAGAACAGCTTAAACCAATGCATCTTGATACTGCCTCATCCTCTGGTCTGACAACATCAGAACCGCATACAGGGCATTTTTTTGGCATGGTAAATATTTTTTCGTTACCAGTTCTTTTTTCTTTAACAGGTTTTATGACCTCAGGTATTACCTCACCAGCCTTTTCAATAAAAACAGTATCGCCGACCCTGATGTCTTTTCTTTTTATTTCATCCTCATTATGCAGAGTGGCCCTGGAAATTGTTGAGCCTGAAAGTTCAACAGGCTCAAGAACAGCAACAGGTGTTAATGCTCCTGTTCTTCCAACCTGGATAATGATGTCTGTTATTTTTGTTGTAACCTGCTTGGGTGGGAATTTGTATGCTACAGCCCATCTGGGATTCTTTATTGTACTGCCAAGCATTTTTTGCTGCTCCAGAGAGTCTACTTTTACGACCATCCCGTCTGTTTCATAATCAAGTGCTTCTTTTTTGTTTTCCCAAGAATCACAGTATTTTATCACATCCTCTATGTTTGAGAATTTCTCTATGTGCGGGTTAACCTTTAAACCTGCCTTTTTCATTGCCTCCAGGCATTCCATATGTGTTTTGAAACTTTCTTCTTTTGTGTAACTCAGGGTGTAAAGGAAGACATCAAGGTTTCTTTTTGAAACAATCTTTGAGTCAAGCTGGTGCAGTGAGCCTGCCGCAGCATTCCTAGGATTTGCAAAAAGTGGTTCATTGTTTTTTGCTCTTTCCTTATTCAAAGCCTCAAAACCCTTTCTTGTCATATACACTTCTCCTCTAACCTCACAGTTTGCCAATGGTTTTGTTTCATTTGTTATGTCGAGTTTCAAAGGAATGCTTTTTATTGTTCTAATATTTGATGTGATATCATCACCCGTGCTTCCGTCCCCTCTTGTTGCTCCTCTCACAAGCCTGCCGTTTTCATAAATCAGTGCCACACCAACCCCATCAATTTTTAACTCCACAGCATAATCTGGTTTCTCACCATCAAGAAATTTTTTTACCCTTTTATCAAAATCCAGTAACTCCTGGGATGAGTATGTGTTATCAAGACTGAGCATTGGAACTTTGTGCTTAACAGAGATGAAGCTTTCAACAGGCTGACCACTGACACGTTGGGTTGGTGAATCAGGCGTAATTAGTTCAGGATGCTCTTTTTCAAGTTTTTTTAACTCATCCATCAGTTTGTCATACTCATAATCAGAAACCACAGGGTTGTTCTCAACATAGTATTTCCTGTCATGGTATCTGATTTCTTCCCTCAACTCATTAATTCTTTTCTTCACATCCATAAACATATAAAAAAGATATGAAGATATAAGGGTTATCATCAAAACCTTTAAACCCCAAAAAAATGATTAGATATTTATGCTTGAGGAAGAAATAGGAAAAATTTTGTTAGAAAAAAAACTTAGGATTGCAACAGCAGAATCATGCACAGGTGGAGGGCTTGCAAACAGGATCACAAATGTTTCCGGCAGCTCTGATTATTTTGAAAGAGGATTTGTTACATATTCTGTAAAAGCAAAAAAGGAAAACCTTGGTGTTCCAGAAAAAATCATTGAAAAATTTGGTGTTGTGTCAGATGAAACAGCTGCTGGAATGGCTGAGGGTGTGAAAAAAGTCAGCAGGACTGACATAGGCATTGGCATAACAGGTATAGCAGGGCCAACTGGGGGGACAAAGGAAAAACCTGTTGGAACAGTGTGTATTGCTTTATCAGGAAAGAAAACAGTGATGAAAACGTTTCATTTCAAAGGAAGCAGAACTGAAATAAAAAACAGGGCTGCTGAGAAGGCGTTAAAAATGTTAAAAGATTATCTGGTGAATATTTATGAAGAATCCTGAGATCGCAAAGTTTTTTTATGAAATCGCAAACATACTTGAGGCGCAGGATGTTCAGTTTAAGCCAATGGCCTATAGAAAGGCAGCTATGGCAATAGAAACATGGAATGTGGAGGTTGAAGAAATCTACATGGAAAAAGGCGTCAGTGGTTTAAAGGAAATACCTGGTGTTGGTGATGCAATAGCAAAAAAAACTGTTGAGATATTGGAAACAGGTAAACTGAAATATCTGGAGGAGTTAAGGAAGGATTCACCCAGGGAATTGCTTGATATTGTTTCAATATATGATATAGGACCAAAAACTGCCTACAAAATTTACAAGACGCTTGGTGTTAACACAGTTGAAGACTTAAAAAAGGCTGCTGAGAAGCACAAAATAAGGGAGATTAAAGGACTTGGTGAGAAAACAGAGGAGAAAATCCTTGAAGGAATTAAAAAAATGAAAGAAAGAAAAGGAAGGATGCTTCTTGGTGTAGCATGGCCTGTTGCTGTTGATGTTGTTGAATCACTGAAAAAAACAGGGAATATAGAAAAAATCAGCATAGCAGGAAGTCTGAGAAGGAAAAAGGAAACAATCGGTGACATTGACATACTTGTTGTTTCTTCCCAGCCAGAAAAAATCATGAACAGTTTTGCTGGTCTTGAAAATGTTAAAAAAATCCTTGTTAAAGGCAGAACAAAAACCTCTGTAATAATAAATGATATTCACACGGATTTAAGGGTTGTAAGTAAAGAAAGTTTTGGCTCAGCATTACAGTATTTTACTGGAAGCAAAGAGCATAACATAAAAATCAGAAAAATAGCATCTGATAAAGGAATGAAAATATCTGAGTATGGTGTTTTTGACAGGAAAACAAACAAAAGGCTTGCAGGTGAAACAGAGGAGGATGTGTATAATGTTTTATCCATGCAGTATATTGAGCCTGAGCTGAGGGAAGACAGGGGTGAAATAGAAGAGGCAATGAAAAACAAACTCCCAAAGCTCATAGATGAAAAAGACATAAAAGGAGATTTCCATGTTCACACTAAATGGAGTGATGGGGCAAACAGTATTGAAGAGATGGCGGGAGCAGGGATAAAAAAAGGCTATTCCTTCATAGCGGTAACGGATCATTCAAAATCATTAAGGGTTGCCAGGGGCTTAAAAGAAAACGATGTTTTAAAACAAATAGATGAGATAAAAAAAATAAATAAAAAATATCCAAATTTCAAAATTTTCACTGGCACTGAGGTTGACATTAAAGAAAATGGTGAACTTGATTTTGATGACACCCTGCTAAAAAAAATTGATGTTGTTATTGCTGGCGTTCATTCAAAACTTAAAATGGATGAAAAGGCCATGACTGAAAGAATCATCACTGCAATGGGAAACAAGAATGTTGACATAATCGCACATCCAACAGGAAGGGTTATTGGTAAAAGGGATTCTTATCGTTTGAACATGGAGAAAATTCTTGATGCGGCATCCAAAAACAAAACCTGCCTTGAAATAAACGCCCTGCCTGACAGACTTGACTTGGATGATGTGCACATAAAAATGGCAAGGGAAAAAAATGTTAAACTCTGCATTAACACGGATGCACACAACCTTTCTCATTTTGGCATGATGAGGTACGGTGTTTTCAATGCGAGGAGGGGATGGCTGACAAAAAATGATGTGCTTAACACATATCCTGCTGATGAGATAGAAGAGTTTTTTGCAAAGTAGCCCTGCTTTTTATCTCATACTCCCACCTCAAAGGGTCTTTCAGCCAAACAGAGAGTTTCCCCTTTGACCATCTGATGCGCAGCCTGTTTCCTTTCACCTCTATCTCCTGAATATCAGAGAAAGGAAAATCAAAAAGTTTTACTGGAATAAGAAATGATTTCCCATAGATGCCTTTATCTGTTAAATAAAATCTGAGATATGTTAATCCATACTGCCATCTGGTTTTTATGTTTGCCCATGTTTTTTCTTTGAGGAGCAGGTTTTCATTCTTCATCCGCTTTAAGAAGACATTACAAAACTATAAAAATATCGCTCAAAATTTCGCAGCTCTAATTAAAATTAAAAAAAGTACAAAAGAAATATAGGTAAGCGCGCGCAGGTTAACGCAGGCACAGGCAACGGACTTTGTGTGAACAACGAAAAACCAAAATACATATATACTTTGTATATACATTATATATTAGTGATAGGTTGGCCGAAATCCACAAATTGCCTGTAAAGTTCAAGAAGCACGCCAGCTACATGCTGATGAAAAGATTTGGCATGTATACAAAAGATGTAATTCACTGTTTCAAAGTTGGCACTCTAGTAAAAAGTCCTGAGAAAGAAGGGGGCATAGGAATACTGCAAAGCCGATTGAAAAAAGGTACAATACGCTTCGTGTTCATAATTAGAGATAATACCTTGTGGATAATAACAGTCGAAAAAGTCAAAACGAAGAAGAGGAGATAACATGACAAACTGTCCATTCTGCAGCACAAAGCTAAAGGAAGAAAAAAAGGAGATACTCAAAGGCGTATTCGCAAAAGTGGAAGTCTGTCCTAAATGCGAGGACGAATGGGTTAGTGGCGAAGAGCATGATCGCGTACTGAGTCTGTTTAAAAGGAGAGCTTTTCTCACAGGCGGCAGCCTTGCAGTCAGATTACCACAAGAAATAGCGCAAGCTCTAAGGATTAAGGAAGGTAGCGAGCTCAGTTTCAAAATAGCAAAAAATAAAGTAATTATAGAACCGAGCTAATCAGATATCCATCATCTCAATACGCAGGCGCAGGCAACGGACTTTTCATGAACGCCTAAGGTATGCCTTATCTCCGCCCGACTTGCGCCAACTAAGCTTCAGCGAATCCTCGTATTCTGCGAACGAATGTGAGCAGATGTGAGGAATTCACAATTCCGAAACAACTCGTTCACTTCGCTCACTCGCTATCGTCTATTCACACAAATTTACTTCGTAAATTTGTGAATACTTCGGAATTTATTCGCTTCGCTCATAAATTCCTCGTATTTTTAAATTACTCGTTCACTTCGCTCATCTACTCATTCAAAAATTGCTTCGCAATTTTTGAAAATGCTTCGGAATTGCTCTGGCAATTCCTCGCATTTTTGCTCGCTCATTACCATTCGCTCGCAAAAAAGCCGCCGGAGGGAGTTGAACCCTCGACCTACGGTTGTTTCGATGCATCAAAAATGTTTTGCACTCTAATGCTTTACGAAACCGTTGCTCTAACCAGGCTGAGCTACGGCGGCATTGTAGATAGGGGCTAGGGGTGTGCAAGGAGCTAGTGGTTAGTATCTACTTGTTATGGCCTGCTTCATATTTTATTTTTGATTTCTTAAGCGCCTCAATCCCAGGCATTTTCCTGCCAGCAAGGAAGTTGATGCAGGCGCCCCCGCCTGTGCTCATATGCTTTGCTTTAAGACCGTATTTGTTCATTGCTCTGAGCGAATCGCCCCCACCTACTACTGAAAAAATATTTTCTGATGAAACTGCATTAAAAATTTTTTTTGTGCCCAGTTCAAAGTTTTGCTCCTCAAAAACACCTGCAGGGCCGTTCAGCACAATGGTTTTAGCATTTTTTATAAGCTTTGTGTAGCTGTTTATTGTTTTCTTTCCTATGTCAAATATTGGTTTTTCAGATGGAAGCCCTGATATTGGAAGCTCCTTTCTTTTTTCATCATCCTTTAATGCAACATCATTTGGGAATTCTATTTTGTTTCTGTACTTTTCTGATAGTTCTTTTGAAACATTTAATATTCTCTCATATTCCTTTAAAGAGTTTTTAATAAAATCTGTGTTTGTTTTTCCAATATCAATATTGTTTGCGAGCAGAAACATGTTTGCCACAACACCTGTTGTTAACACCCTGTCCGCTATGCCTTTTTCCAGCATGTTTTTCATAACATCTATTGAATCATCAATTTTTGCGCCTCCAAGCACAGCAATGCTTGGATGCTCAGGGTTCAATGCCCTGCTCAGCATTTTGATTTCTTTTTCCATACCTCTGCCTACGATGCTAGGCAGCACCTCCGGGAAGGCTACAACACTTGTTTGAGCCCTGTGTGACACGGAGAATGCATCATTGATGTAATAATCTGCAAGCGGTGAAAGGTTTTTAACAAAATCTGTTTTTGCAAGCTCCTCAGCAGGCTTCTTCAGAAGTTCATCATCATAGAATCTAACATTTTCCAGCATGATAATTTCATTCTTTTTCATATTCTTGATAGCGTTAACTGCTTTTTCACCAAACAAATCGTTAACATACTTCACATTTTTTCCAAGAATGTTGCTCATCACCTTTGAATGTTCTTCCAGTGTTGTGAAATCCTTTTTTCCTGGTCTTGCTTGATGCGCAAGCAAAACAATTTTTGCATCACTCAACTCCTTTATTGTTTCAACCGAGGCTTTTATCCTTGTGTCATCTGCTATCTTCCCATCC
>Ga0172364_10001469_pt1 | contig 18165 bp, 13 predicted proteins | sample LakKivSesite10cm_FD_114545 | JGI IMG/M metagenome (GOLD analysis project Ga0172364, IMG submission 114545) | Sediment microbial communities from Lake Kivu, Rwanda - Sediment site 10cm | ecosystem: Environmental > Aquatic > Freshwater > Lake > Sediment | place: Rwanda: Western Province, Lake... | reverse complement strand
GTCTTACGACCCGGCAATAACCGCGCTTCCTGTTCAATTGAGCGTTTATTATTTTTACAATATATTGCCCTCGATGAAGCTCTTTTTTAAAGCGGGTGTTGGCTATTATTTTGCTAAATCGACATCGACTTTTGCTCTGGACTTCCATCAGGCAGGGGAGAATCCGTACTGGGGGACTTATGAAGTGGATATTAGGGATCAAGGCATCGGATACCATGGCGGGTTCGGCTATGAATTCGACCTTGGTTCGCATCTTATCTTTTTTATAGAAGCGAGGGGGAGGCTCTGTAAGTTGAATAATTGGAAAGGAGACAGCAGCTATAATAACATTGATGGGGATGCAGCTAAAGTCTCGGGGACGATGTGGAATTTTGAAGTCTACCATGCCGATTTGGATGAGTATTATCCGCAGAATCAGATATCAGCAGAAGAGCCGGCAAACCCTAATATCCAAAATGTCAGGAAATTCGAAGCCGGTTTTTCTGGCGTTTCTTTAAAATTGGGTATAAGAATTAAGTTCTGAGCTGAGCAGCCTTCCCACTATTTTCCGCTCAAGCGGGGATGAAGCTTCAGGGTTTCGATGGCGTGATGGCCGACTCTTATTTTCAGGCTGTTTTTCTGGGAAGGAATAGATTGGCCTTCTTCCTCGATGATGTTGACTAATTCGGCTTTCTCCACAGGAAAGAAAAGGCTGAGCTGAGCTTCAGAATCCTTTCCCTCGATATCAAAGCAGCGGACAATCACCGAATCGTCGTCCTCACATTTTTTTATAGTGCTGACCAGAACATTTTCTTCTGAGACGCTGAAGAAGCTCATTTCAGCGGGCAAGTGAGCTCCGCTCGCCGCAGCCGGGGCTGCGACCGCAAGAAGCGGGCTATTGGCCTGGATTCCCAGGCGATAGCCGTTTTCGACGCCAGGAGAATGCGAGAAGATTGAGAAGCGATAAAGATGGTCGCCTTCCTGAAGATACCAGTTTCCCTCACCGTGGCAGGAGCGGCGGGAGGCCAACAACACGGCCTGGAGAACAGGATATGAAGCCGCATTTTCTGTCGGATCCTGATAGTCGTTGACGGCGACGCTGGTGCTCATGGTCAGGCCGAGATGGCCGTCGCTGACATTCAGGAAATTCTGAACTTCCCGCGGCCGAATCTGAGAGCAGAGCTCATCATAATTCAAGTCACCGTAGGCATGCCCGCCTCTGCCTTCAATCTCGCTCTTTCCAACCTCGACCACACCCATCGGCACTTGATAGGCAACTCTGCTTCCTTCTGCCCGGACAGGCAAAGCCAGGCGAAACTCCCTGTAGGGTGTCCCGTCCCAGTCCAGAATCGAAACTTCACAGTCAATCCGCTTGAGCTCTTGATAGATGATGAGTTTCTCTTTGATGTAGCAGTCTGAAAGCCTTTGCTTCAGGCTGAAGACGGCCTTGACCGGCCCTGATTCTGAGGGCTCAAATTTCCACAGGGTTTTATGAGCGCTGAGCTTGTCAAAGCCTTTCATCGTCGGCTGCTGAACTCGGCCAAACTCGCCTGCGCCGTTGCCCACTGACTGCATAGTGAAGATTTCAAAGCCGAGGAATTTCTCGCTGTTCAGAACATCAACCTTGAGCGACTTGTCAAAGATGCTCTTCACGCCGCCGGCTGCAAGCTCGATACGATAGAAATTGTTTTCATAAACATCTGCCGCAAGTATCGCCTCGGTTCTTGCAGCCTGCGGAGATTGCACTTCAGGCCTTGCAGCTTGTGGTCTTTTGTCTTCGACAAGATAAAAAGTCTTATAGCCGAGCGAAGGTATATCGCGGGCAATGAATTCGATGCGAATTTCGCCGGGCTCCTGGTCGGAGGCTGTTGGAAGAACCTGATAGGGGACGGATTTGCCCTGAGAGTCCTGGATGAGAAAATTCGGTGATTGGAGCTTGACCGTGAAGACGACCGGGTCGCTTCTCTTCCAGGAGAGGGAGTTAAATACGACAATTGGAATTCCTTGGGAAGACGATTTGACTTTGGCGGCAATGGATTCAAGGGCAGAGGCCAATATTTCTCGACCCGTATCGCGGGCAAACTCACACTTTTTCCTGAAGAGTTGGTCTGTGACCTGCCCCTCTTTTCCGCCCCAGCCGTGGTCAGGATAGATGGCTGCCATCCATGCCTCCTCCAGAGCAGGCGATGGATAGTTTTCGAAACTGCCGCCAAGCAGCGAGCTGACGGTGCTGAAGATTTCGGCGGCAGGAAGCACCACACCTGCTTCGCGCTGGGCAGAGATAGCCCAGTGATGGGTTGGGCCGTGGATGTAGAGCCAGAGGTTTGGCCTTTCTCCGCAAATTTCGACAAAATCAGGATTGCCTTTGGAGACGGCATCAAAGAATTGTCTGGATGATGAATATTGAATTTTTGATAATGATTTTCCGTCGCTCGCCTTGTGTTTTCCATTCCAGAAGTTGATCAAAGCGCTGAAGTCTGTTGGCCTCGAAAAGTCAAAAGAATTGAGCAGAGGAAATTCGGGGGGAATCCTCCGGCTTTGATAGTAAGAATTCCACTGGGCGAGTTTTTCAGAAAGGAGCTTGGCTCCATCGGCAGGCGCAGCATTCAGGATGGAGGAAGAGTTTGTATAGTGTCCGGGGGAATAGGCGATGACAGACGAACCATCAGGGCTTTGCCAGCGGTAAAGACCTTCGTGGTAGCGGCTGATAACCATGTAAGGAATTCCGGCCTTGCTCAGAATCTGCTGCATCTGGAGAGCTCTTCCCGGGACATCGGGGTTGAAGTAGACTCTGGCATCGCAGCCCGGGAAGCTTGTCTTCAGCCATTTCCGTCCGAAGTAAGTCTGACGCACGAGCTGTTCGCCGCTGAGGAGTGATTCATAAGGCTGGTTAAAACTCGCGCCCCACTCCAATCGGCCCTCTTTGGTGAAGCGCAGGATTTCATCTTTCCGCTCAGGATGACGCTCGAGATACTCCATCAGATTGAGCATGTTTTCCATGATAAAACAGTAGTCAGCGGTCTTGGCCATCATCTCCAGCGCCGGAGTGATGCAATGGGTATCGCGGTATTCCCTGCAGGCCTGGGGGCTGTTCATCCAGGCAATATCCTGGTGGCTGGAGGAGATGATATGGAGTCTTCCGCCTTTGAGCAAGTCGTCGCTTGCGCCAGGGCCTTTATCCCTTTGGCCTTCGCTCATTGTTGCTAAGGCGAAGCCCAGGAATGCCGTCAGAAGAGTTAACGCTAATCGTTCCATTTTTTCCTCGCTTTATTTTGTTGACTCTTGTCATTTGTCCAGAATGGAAAGGTCTGGAGTCAGGAGCTTTTTAATTCCCGGCTCATTCATATTTTCTGGAGTGGCTAAGACGACGCCGGTGTCGATGTATTTTTCGTAGGCTTTCCCTTTTAAGCAGGAAACGGCTATCTGCAGACTCTTGTAACCCATCTGGAAAGGATCCTGAAGGATAAGCCCCAGGATTTCTCTTTTCTCCAGAGCCTCGATGAGCTTTTTTGAAGTGTCAAAGCCGATATGGATGACTTTTCCGGCAAGGCCGTGGTCTTGAAGAGCTCTCATGCAGCCGAAGGTTGTGGATTCGTTTGGGGTGAAAATCGCTTCGACTTCGCTGAACCTGGCCAGAAGGTTTTCGGTTGTCTGGTAGGCCGTTTCGGTGCTTGTGCCGGCATACTGGTTGTCGGAAAGGATCTTGACCTGAGGGAATTTCGAACGGATTGTCTGCAGAAAGCCTTCTTCGCGTTTTGTGCTCCCCTCAACGCCCTCCTTGACCCGAATAAGAATCAAGTTTCCTCTTCCTTTGAGAAGAGAGCCGATATAATCCGCGGCAAGCACTCCGCCTTTATAGTTGTCTGTGGAGATATAGGCAAGGTGATGGTCTCCCTGAAGCGCCGAGTTGAAGATGATGGTTGGAATGCCGAGCCTTTTGGCCTCACCCACAGGACGGACGAGCGCCCGGTCATCGATGGGCGAGAGAACCAGGGCGCTGACGCCTGTATCGGCCATGGTCTCGACGATTTGAACCTGCTCATTCCGGTCGTCTTCCTTGAGAGGCCCCTTCCAGATGATCTCGACTCCGAGCTCTCTCGAGGCAGTCAGCGCGCCGGCATGAATGGCTTTCCAGAATTCATGGGTGGTTCCCATGGGAATGACGGCGATCGTCAGTTTTTTTCCCTCTTCCTGAGCCTTTCCTCTTGAGCCCTGGCAGGCGGAGAATAATATTCCAAGCGCCAGAAAAAGAGATGTTGCCAAAAAAAAGAACAGAAAATTCTTATGGCTCGAATAAACTCTTTTTTTTGTTAATGCGTATCTCGTTTTTTCACTCCTTCGTTCCTTTCTCAATCTCGGACCAAGTCTGAAAAACCGCCTCGATATTCTCCGGCTTGGCGCCAGGCCCAAACTCGCATTGGGCGATAACGCCTCCATCAGAATAAAGATGAGTGTGAACCTCTTTAACTGCGCGGCAAACGTCATCGCGGCAGCCAAAGGCCAGAATGTGCTGGCGGTCGATCTCGCCCCAGAAAGTGATTTTCCCTCTGAATTTTTCGCCGAGCGATTTCACTCCCATGCAGAATAATTGAGAATTGAGGGCATGGACGCCGACCTCAATCAGCTCAGGGATGATATCAACGATACAGCCGTCCGAGTGGAAGAAGACATATTTTTTATAATGGCGGGCAATTTCCAAATAATCCTTGTATAAGGGTTTAAAGAGCTTCCGCCAGAGCTCTGGGGAGACAATCATTCCCTTCTGCGTCCCCCAGTCGTCCATGAGAGTCAGGGCATCAACGTCGGTCCGGGCCCAAGCTTCGGCTTCTTTGATGTAGAATTGATGCATACGGCGAATGAGCTCAAAGAGCTCTGGAGGCTGCTCGGCGAGGTCGAGGAGCAGGTTCATCGTCGTCCGAATAAACTGGAGCCTCTCAAAAGGCCTGATCCAGGTTCCGGCCAGAACGAATCGTTTCTCGGCATGGCAAAAGCGGTTGATTTCCTCTCTGTTCAGTTTCAGGTATTCGTCAGGGGTTTTGAGCTTTTCAAGGTCCTGCCAATTTTCAAGGAGCGGCTTGTTGACAATGCCGATTGTCCCGCTCTGCACATTTTCAAACCTACAGCCCCACTCGTCGATATAAACTCCTTTTTGATAGCGCTGAGGAGAATCGGTTAAGTCCCGGTTTCCAATCATTCGAGGGGCGGTGACAATGTCATCAGGAAATTTTTTTTGAATGGCTCGAAGCTGGCTGGAATAATTCTTTTCGGCCCAGGGCAAAAACCAGAGCTGACGCGGAATTCTCTCCGGCCTGGCAAATTCCAAGGTCTTCTTGACTAAATCTCTCGACGTCAATTGCGGATGTGAACTTGCTTTTTGAGTCGCTGATGGCCACTGCGCTTTTCGTTTACTTGCCACAGGATGCTCTTTCTCCTCAAGCTTATATCACGGCGAAAAAAAGAGGTCAATTTGTAATGCCAAGAGATTCATTATCTAAGTTTTCAGGCCAGCCCGCCTCCGTCGACGACCAGCTGAGCTCCTGTGACCCACTTCGACATCTCACTGGCAAAGAAGAGAACAGCGTTGGCCACATCTTGCGGAGTGCCGAGCCGGGCAATCGGCCTCTTGGCTGCTTCCTTCAAAAAATCTTCTTGGTTGAGGCCGAGCTGAGCGCATTCATTGCGGAGCAGGGGTGTATCGACATCGCCCGGGCAGACACAGTTGACGCGAATGTTGTATTTACCGAAGTCGATGGCCATGGCCCGGGTGAGGTTGAGGGCGCCGGCTTTGGAAGCACAATAGGAAGCAGCCTCAGGCCCTCCTTTCAGCGACCAGCCAGAGCCGATGTTGATGATGCTTCCTCCTCCGTTCTGAATCATGTGAGGAAGGACATAACGGGAGAGGAGATAGATACTCTTTAAATTGACATCAAGGGCCTGGTCCCACTCTTCCTCCTCTAAGTTGACGCAGTTTTTTCTGATGATGACGCCGGCGTTGTTGCAGAGGATATCGATTTTGCTAAATTCCTTGATTGATTTTTCTGCGGCTTTCTTGCAGTCTTCATTCGAGCCCACATCGCATTTGATGAATTTTGCCTTTCCGCCGTTAGCCTTGATTTCAGCCGCGGCTTCAATCCCTTTCTCTTCATTGATATCGAGCAAAGCCACGGCTGCGCCCATCTCTGCCAGGAGATTGGCGACGCCGCGGCCGATGCCGGAGGCTGCACCAGTGACAAGCGCCACCTTGCCTTCAAGTGATAATAGCGCTAAAGACATTTTCATTTTGTTCATCTCACTCTCCTTATATATATGGATCGAGCCGGATTTCTCGAGACCATGTCGCTTAGGGCGTGCTTTCGAGCCGCTCTGCCTTCGCCTCGCTTCGGCAAAGCCTGCGTATTTTCGAAGCACGCAGCCTGGTTCATTTCATCTTTCACTTTATTGGCTTGCCGTGTTTCTTTAAATAGGCTCTCCAGGTTATCGCCCATTTCTTCGGGTCATCGAACGTGCTTTCGTCAATCTTGTGGACGACGCTGCGATGAGGCGCATTCTTGACTGTCTCTGGCTCTTTCCGCGCCTCTTCGGCGACATGCCTCAGCCCATTCAAGTACTCATCCAGCTCTTTCTTAGAATAAGATTCTGTCGGCTCGATGGTGAAGGGTTGAGGCACAAGAAAAGGATGGTGGCTCGACCAGAGATGAAAGCCAAAATCAGCCATTCTGAAGGCAATCTGGTGCGTGTCGACTCCGGTTTCTTTGCAGAGCTCTTCCCAGCTGTACCTCACCTGCTCGATTCTGTGCTTTCCGGCTTTGAAAGGAGCGGCCGCTCCTTTGATTTTTGTAATTTTTTTGAGGAGATAATTGTTGTTCAGGACGGCCGTCTTCGCCACTTCTTTCAATCCTTCGGCTCCAAGGCTCATCATCCAGGCATAGGATTTCAAGATAACCGGAAAGGGGCCGTAGAACGACCTCACCTTGCCGATTGTTTTGGGAAGGCTGTCATTGAGATAATATTTTGAGCCGTCGAAGTCCACAACGGGAATAGGAAGATAATCAACGAGTTCTTTTGTCACTCCCAGAACGCCTGAGGCTGGGCCGCCGCAGCCATGAGGGGCCCCGAATGTTTTATGAAGGTTAAAGAAGCAGAGGTCAAATCCAGCTTCCTTGGCTCTGGTGATTCCCAGAATGCCGTTGGCATTGGCCTGGTCGTAGCCGCACAAGCCCCCGGCCTCATGGACGATTCTGGTAAATTCGGAAATCTTCGGGTTGAAGATTCCAGTGTCTTCGGGATTGGTGATGAACAGCCCTGCCGTTCGCCTGGAGACGGCTTTCTTCAGCGCCTTGATATCGGGCAATCCCTCCTTATTGAAATAGATGGTGACGACCTTGTATCCTTTGACAGCCGCTGCTGCCGCATCCGAAGGATGGGAGAAGATGGTGGTGATGATTTCATCCCTCTCGCTTCCCTCGCCTCTTGATTCATGGTATTTTCGAATGATCGAAGCCATGGTCATGATGGCATGGGAACCAGAGCTTGGCTGCAAGCTGAAGCGGTCGAGTCCGGAGATTTCACGGAAGAAGAGGTCCATCTCGTACATGATTTGAAGTGCTCCCTGGACTGTGCCCTCATCCTGATAGGGGTGTAAAGCTGATGCCCTTTTGGATGAAGCAAGAGTCTCGTTGACCTTTGGATTGTATTTGACTGTGCACGTGCCCTGTCCGATATCGATATTGAGGTCTGCTCCCAGGTTTTGCTGGGAGAGGCGGAGAAAGTGCTTCAGAACTCTCATTTGAGCCACTTCCGGGAGGGCCGGGGGCTCTTTTCTCATCATATTTTCCGGCAAGGAGGAGACGCCGTCGCCGGCTATTTTTTTAATCTCAGGCTCGACCTCAGGAACGAGGATGCCGCGTTCGCCCTTGGTGCTCAATTCAAAAATGACTTCTTCATCCCACTTGGCTTGATGGAAGTTTCTTAGTTTGCTGTTTTTTTGAATTTCCATTGCCTTTCCTCCTTATCTCCGGCTCAAGATGTCTTTAAGAACGATGACCAGGGTATCGATCTCCTTTTTGGTCACCATCTCTGTCACGCAGTAGAGTGCGCAATTCTGGAGCTCAGGGAATTCGCGCGACAGGTCTTTTCCGCCGAAGATACCTTTATGGAGAAGCCAGTGATTGATCTCCCCCACCGGCTTTCCTGTCGAGCTGAAATCAACAACAAACTCTTTGAAGTGAGAGGACTGAAAACGAAGGCGAACTCCCTGAATTTCTCCAAGCCTCTTCATGGCGTATTGTGACTTCTGGAGGATGTGCTCTCCCAGCTCAGCCATTCCTTGCGGCCCCATCAAAGACAGGTAGACAGCGGCGGAAATTCCGTACAAGGCCGCAGCCGTGCCGACAAATTCTTTTCCTTTTTCCCTTCCCCCGAAGGATGTCCGCATGTAGGCCACGTCGCCAAAACCCCATTCTCCTTCCACTGAAGTCTTGGCGATGCCGAAAAGCCGCGAGGGATATTCCATCACGAATCTCTCTTCGTCGCGGCTGGCGATGAAGCCGCCGAGAGAGCCTCCGTAGTACATGTGGTTTCCCAGACCCTGGATATCGCCGCAGGCGATGTCGGCGCCGTAATGGCTTGGAGGCTTTAAAACGCCGAGAGAGATGGGGTCAACGCCGACAACGGAAAGCGAGCCGTGCGAATGGGCTGTATCGGCGATGCTCTGTCCTTGTGTTTCAATGAAGCCAAGAAAAGATGGATTCTCAAAATAGACAGCAGCCACATCCGGCGAAATCTTCGATTCGAGGTCTTCGAGGTTCATCAGTCCCGTGTGAGGATGGTGGCCGATCAAGTCGACTGCGAGCAGCGGATGGCAATAATTCCTGACGATCGAAAGCCTGTCAGGCGAGATCGTGTCGGAGACGAGAACTCTTTTGCGCCCGGTGATTCTTCCGGCCATGCGCAGCGAAGTGCTTGCGGCCTGTCCCCAGTCATAAGTGGGGACATTGACCACGTCAAAGTCAAGAAGCTCTGCCATCAGGCTTTCGTACTCAAAGAGGGCTTGGAAACGTCCTGCGTCTTCATAAGGCTCGCCGGCGTAGGCCGTGAGGAATTCAGAGCGGTGTGTGATCTCATCGCAGACGGCCGGCACATAATGATGAGCGCAGCCGCCGCCTAAGAAGCTGATGCAGTCCTCGCAGGATTTATTCTTAGCGAGTATTTTCTCCACATGGCGTTTCAGCTCGAGCTCGGAAAGCAGAGGCTGAGGCAGGTTGAGCCTTCTCCTCAAGCGCAATTTTTCAGGAAGGTCATCATAGAGCTCGTCGGCATCCTTCACTCCAATCTCCTTGAGCATTTCTTCTTTAACCTCAGGAACAGAATTCGGGATATAGGGATGGATAAAGCTTTTCTTTTTATCCAAGGCTACCTCCTTATTTTTATTGTTTTCCCCGAATAGACGACGGTCTGGTCGACATCCGCTGTGACTTCCAGCCCGACTCCGTGATTTTTTTTGACCCAGACAATGTGGAAAGTCCTCTTCTGCAGCATGCCGGGAAAGCTTCCCTCTCTCTTGCCGATGGTCAATGTCCTGGATTTTTCAGTCCATTTAAAGGGAGTAGTGGCGTAAATCCCTTTTTCATAATTGTAATTGTCGTTCTCATCCTCGTAGAGCGTGAATTCGGCGTCAGCTCCGCTATAAATCCTGAGCTCAAGAGGGTCTTCGGGCTTTTCTGTTGAATATTGTTTAAAAGGGCCGAGGGGAAGGATGGAGCCGGCTTTTGCATAAAGAGGCATGATGTCGATGGGCGTTTCCTTTCTCACTTCTTGCCCGCCTTCATAAAAATCACCGCTCCAGAAGTCGTACCAGCCAGATCCTTGCGGCAGATAGACATTAATTGATTTTATTGCCTCCTCCTCATTTTCTTCAAAATCGACTTCCTTGATATATTCAGGAAGAGGGATTCCTGACTCTGCTTGAGGAGCAACCAATTTTTTAGAGGGAATGCATTCTCCTGATTTCTTGACTTTATGATGCATCTCTTCGGTCACTGGAGTGACGAGGAGCGAGGGGCCGAACATGTACTCATTATCGATTCCATAGGTATTTTTATCAGCCGTAAAATCCATCGGCAGGCCGCGCATGATGGTATAGGCCTGGCTGGTCACCTTCCAGGCCAGCGAGTAGATGTAGGGGAGGAGGCGGTAGCGGAGATTATCGAATTTAACCAGGGCGTCATAAGCCCAATGGCCGGGTTCGCCGAAGCGCCAGACTTCCCTGGGCGTGCCTGTGCCATGGGAGCGAAAAATGGGAGTGAAGGCTCCGAATTGAAACCAGCGCACGTAGAGTTCCTGATAAGCGGGGTCTTTGCATCCTAATGGGTAGAGGCCTCCTCGCGAGTTGGGAAAAAAGGCGCCGATGTCGTGCGTCCAATAAGGAATTCCTGCCATGCAGAAGTTCATTCCTGCCGAGACCTGTTTGCGGAGGACATCCCAGTTGGCAGAGATGTCACCCGACCAGGTTGCGGCTGCATACCTCTGCTGCCCGGAAAAGGCCGATCGGGTTAGAATGAAGACCCTTTTCTGAGGAAAATCCTTCCTGAAGCCTTCATAGATTCCTCTTGTTGTCATCAAGGAGTAGATATTCAGATATCTGGCCATGGTGCCCAGTTCTGTCGTTCCGAACTCCTTGATGAGCTTTTCCGAGATTTCAGGAGTGTGCTGGTCTCCAAGCTCTGGCTCAGTGGCATCCATCCACAAAGCGTCAGCTCCTTTGGCGACAAGACCCTCTTTGACATAACGCCAGTAGATATCGCGGGCTTCGCGGCTATAGGCGTCGTAGACATATCCTGAAGTCCAGTGCCGGGGAGGATAGAGATGGCCCTTTTCCTTCATCTCCTTATAGATATCGGTCTTTACCCCAAGAGCAGGCCAGATGGAAATCATATAGTGGAGGTGATAATCTTTGTGGAGCGAAGAGATTGTCCCCTCCGGGTCAGGATAGACTTTGCTCTCGAAGCGCATCGAGCTCCAGTCGCTATTCTCTCCCCAGTAGCGCCAGTCCTGGACGATGTTGTCGATAGGAATTTTTCTCTGCCTGTATTCTTTGGCCGCGCTCAGGATATCGTCTGCATCCAGATAGCGCTCCTTGCTCTGCCAGTAGCCGTAAGCCCATTTTCCGAAAAGAGGAGCCTGTCCGGTTATCTCCCTGTAGCCGGCAATGACCTCGTCCATTGTCCTGCCGGCGATAAAATAATAATCGATAGCCTCGGCAACTTCAGACCAGAAGGACATGCCCTCCTCGCTGTCGTGAAAGAGAGTTTTCGAATAATTATCCCAGAGAATCCCGTAGCCGTTGGTGGAGATGAGGAAAGGATTGACGGCAACAGGATTGGTTTGAACCAGAATGACATCCTTGCCCCTGTAGTTCATCCAGCCGTCCTGATGCTGTCCCAGGCCGTAAAGGCCTTCATCCGGAGTCAAAACAAAGCGCTGGAGCGCATGCCATGTTTCCTCGCCCATGACCTGAGCCTTGGTCATGGTTCGGGGAATGTTTGGCGCCTCGCGTAAAAGGACCTTGCCGGCCTTGTCCATGAATCGGATTGCGCCTGTCTTGGCATTGATATCAAGCAGAAGATTTGAGGTTTTGATCAATATCTCTTCTCCCTCTTCTCGGGCTTTCCACTGCGAATCTTTCGGCGTTTTTTCCACGACGAGGCTCTTGGCAAGCCGCACGGCATCGTTGGGTGTGTAAAGGACAACGATGATATTCGGCGCATAGACCTGGATTTTCAGCTTTGCGCCTTCCAAGGGAATGACAATGCCCTTATCATCTTTTTGAAAGGGCGGCTGAGCGCTGGCTGGAATGAGCAATAAGATTATTGAAATGGAAATCCAAAAAATGATTGCTGGCCTAAGCTTGAATGGCTTAATTAGACTGCCCATCCTCAATTTGACCTCCTGGTCTTTAGCTTTGCTTCTGTTGCAAATTTTTTTATTTGTTCTCTTTCATTTTGTGTGAGTTTTATGAACATCCTATTCAGAATGGCCGCAGCGACCATTGAAGGTTTAGCCTTCCCCTCACACCTTGGAGGGAGAATGCGGCATTCCCCTTTCCAACGGTCGCTCCGATTTCTCGTCGCCCCCTGCCTCCCCTTCTCGGACACATTAAGGTGTCCTGCGACCAAGAGGGCATACCCCCTTGGATTCCCCAACGACGCAGCTGCGCAGCCGCCGAGAAGGGCGACGAGGGAACGGCGTTAAAAACCTGATTAGGAGCGGGGCCATTCCGAATAGGTTTTTTAACGGCACGCCACATATCCTTCATGCGCATAACTTGAGAGAGGTCCTTATTATTTAAAAAACCGTTTTTTTATAAAGTCCAAAATGAATGAGTGTTGGATTTGTCCTGGATTGGGTTATGGACAGACGGACGCGGTCGGTCGTTGTTGCCGGGAAGCGGAGCAAGCGTTTGTAGCCGATGGTCGTTCCTTCTGCTACTTTTTCCCAGCGGCCGTTTATCCAAGCCTCGAGCTCAAAACGCTCAACCCTCTGTCCAACACGAATATTTTCTTGAAGCATCAAGATGTCAAAGGTCGACGGCTGGGCTAAACGATACTCGAGCGTTGCCGCCTCGTTTCCTTCTTCTGTAGTCCAGTATGTTCTTTTATCGCCGTCGATTGTCTTCTGGGCCAAATGTCCTTTAGCGGCATTCGAAGCATGAGCTTGAGCCCCTTTGGCTAAATTCAGGCGAAAAGTCTCATCCAGTGCTTTGCGCCATTCGCTCAGAACTCGAATATCGTTTTCATGGATCAGGCCGCGGCGGTCAGGAGGAACATTCAAAAGAAGAACAGAATTCCGGCCGACAGAGCTGAAATAGATATCAAACAACTTTTCAGGAGATTTTAGCTTCTCATCCTGGCTTTGGTGGTAAAACCATCCCGGCCGAATAGAAACGTCCACTTCTGAAGGGTACCAGGCGAGAGCAGAGGCGTGAATAATTTTATCTCTGCCGCCCAGATCCGCTTGAGTCAAATCCATAGGAACGAAAGCAGCGTCTAAAGCTTTCTGGTTGAGGATTGCCGGCATCTCAGCCAGAGCCTGCAGGCCGAGGGGAATAGGGCTCCATTCTGTTTCCCTGCCGTATCCTGATTCGGTCCCGACCCAGCGCACGTCAGGCCCCATGATGGCGATGACGGCCTCTGGTTGCAGCTCACGAATGACTTTGTAGTAGCCTGGCCAGTCGTAGACTTGGCGCTTGCCGTTCGGCCCTTCGCCGCAGGCGCCGTCAAACCAGACCTCTGCCACTTCTCCATAGTTGGTCAATAGCTCTCGCAGCTGGCTCTTGAAAAATTCATTGTAGCGAGGTGAATCGCCATATGAGGGCTGGTGACGGTCCCAGGGCGAAAGGTATATTCCGAGCTTCAGGCCGAACTCCCGGCAGGCTTCTGCCACCTCCCGGACCACATCGCCTTTTCCGTTTTGCCAGGGGCTGCTCTTTACCGAATGGTTGGTGTATTTGCTCGGCCAGAGGCAAAAGCCGTCATGATGCTTGGCGGTAAGAATGATCATCTTCATCCCGGCATCCTTAAAAACTTTTGCCCACTGCCTTGCGTCGAACTGGCTGGGATTGAAAAGTTGAGGGTCTTCCTTGCCCAATCCCCATTCGCGGTCGGTGAAGGTATTTATAGAGAAGTGGGCAAAGGCGGTGAGCTCCATCTCCTGCCAGGCAAGTTGACGCGCAGAAGGAGCCACATTGGCTGCCTTGTGAATAATCACTTCGGCAGAATCATCAGCCGCTATGACCACAAAGCTGGTAAATTTCTCCTGCCGGCAGCAAGAGAATAAGACGGAGTAAAAGCCGAGGGCAATACCCAAAATGGCCGGTTTCGCCCGAAATTTGACCTTTTTATTCATCGCCTCGCCCTTTTCTTTGTCATGCCTTATTCATCAAGAAAATCGATGGTTGCCATAAGAGAAAATCATTGTCTGAAGATTCTGCTTTCCTGAATATTCTGGAAGATTTCCGAATGAATTATATGAATATTTGCAGCCATTAAGCAATACATTAAAGCAGGCATCCGTAAATCGGCGATATGAATTCGCTGCGGCTAAAGATGCTTAAAAAGATGCTTACTTGAAAGAAATAAGGCTTGACTAGAACCTTTTTCCCGCTTATACGTCTAAGATATTGAAAATCGAGGAGAACTTTGTGGAGGCCGGAAGCCGCAAGGCCATTAAAAGAAAGGACGAGGCCGATTCCCAGATTTTTGATGCCCTTTATCATCAATACAAGTCTCTGGTCTTTGATTTTGCCTGGAGACTGACCCAAGACAGGGGAGAAGCAGAGGATTTATTTCAAGAGACATGGCTTCGAGTCGTCGAGAATCTGTCCAAAATCAATGTCAGAAATTTTAAGGCCTGGGCTATGACTGTCGCTGCCAACCTCTACCGGGACGCTCTGCACAAGAAGAGAATAAGAAGATTTTTTCTTTTACAAGAATCAAGAGGCTTTCTTGATGAAAGCAAAAGGCCTTTTTTCGAAAATAAAACATTATCTTCAAGAGACGAGTCAGAATGTGCGGATGCGGGCAGGGCTATTGCCCGAGCCATGGCCGGCTTGCCAGGAAGACAGCGCTGTGTCTTTGTTCTCAAGGAAATTGAAGGTTTTAAATATTCGGAAATCAGTGAGATGCTCAGCATCCCTCTGGGCACGGCCAAGACACTTATGCATCGGGCAATGAAGAGGTTGCGCAAGAAGCTTTCAGACTATAAAGAGGAAGGATGTCCATTTATAGGGAGTGTAAAAAATGAAATGCAAAGACATTGAGAGATTAATTATTGATTTCAGGGAGGATGAGCTGGGCGCAGAAAAGCTGTCGGCCATCGAGGAGCATGTCGAGCGTTGTGCCGAATGTGCAAGCCTTCGAAACGATTTGAGAAAGATCCGGGGCTATCTCAGGAGAATGCCCCGGCCTGTCCTTTCTGCAGAGCTGGCGAAAAAAACCCAGTCGATGTGTCAGGTTGCGTTAGGTCAGATGCCTTTGCTCGGGGCTAGGAAGAACGCTCAGAATCATCTGAGGGCCATACCCAAGTTTATTTGGGCAGCACTCTTTTCTCTCATTGTTTTGACAGCAATTTTAATTTTGGTGTTGTTGAAGGATTTCGATTTGAAACTGCCGCTTTCTCTCCAGACAGCTGTTATTCTGGCTCTAATGATTCAGAACGCAGGAATGCTCTTCTTTGCGCCGATTTTGATAAGAAAATTTAGTTCCGGAGATAAGAGCTTCAGGCTCGGTTCAACGGGCTAAAAAATGCGTTGCTTTATATATTTGATTTCATGCCTTTTGGTTATCCCAGGCATGGAAAAGGAGGCTTAAAATGGCAACTTCAACAGGAAAGACAATCGGGCTTATCCTTTTGGCGATAATCGTCCTCTACTTGGTTTTTGCCGTGACGCCCTTGGTTTTTGCCCCCTTTGCTATTTTTCCCGGTGTTTTCCACATCTTCCGTATTCCAAGCTCGGGCTTTCTCTGGAGTGAACACGGACCATTTGCTTTTTTCAGGTTTGTATCGGTCTCTTTCATGTCCTTGGTGCTCTTGGCTCTCTGGATTATGGTGATTGCTTGGGTTTATCGTGATGCAGAGAGGAGAGGCATGAACGGAGTCTTGTGGGCCTTGCTGGTGCTGATTGGCAATTTGATAGGGTTGTTGATTTATCTTATCATCCGCTCCGAGCGTCTGCCGGCAAAAAAGGCCGTTCAAACAACTACCTGCCCGAGCTGTCAAAAGACCGTGGAAGCGACTTTTATTTTTTGCCCCAACTGCGGAGCGCGTCTGCAGGCTGTCTGCCCTGGCTGCAACAAGCCAGTCGATACAAGTTGGAAAGTGTGTCCAAACTGCGGCGAAAGGCTGAGCAAGTAAGGTGAAGGTTCAATTCTTCTGAATTTGAAAGAAGAAAAGGGTGATGTTTTTCTTTATCGGAGGGATTCAGCCAAAAACTAAAATAGTGGATGAGCAGGCAAGACTCTGTCCAGTCTGTCGCCAGATAAAGGTCTACCGCAAAAGGATTGACCATTATTTGAACCTCTTTTTCATTCCTCTCTTTCCTGTCAAAAAAGGGATTCCATTTTTAATTTGTGAAAACTGTCATAACGTTGTTGATGAAAGAGGCGGAGGGATGGAGACCGGGCTAGGGACCCACAAAAGGAGATGTCCTCGCTGCCAAAGAACCGTTGACCCTGATTTCAGCTTCTGTCCCTATTGCGGACAGAGCCTCTAAAAGAAGAGCAGAATAGAACAAATAGAATTCCCTTCGATTGTCTCCTCAAAAACTATGGCGCTTTTAAAAAAATTTTCTGTTCAAAAGAAAGGATATCCAGCCCAGGGTTGAGCAAAAGGGAAAAGAAAATTTTTTAATTTTGACAGATAATTTGACCTGTGTTATAAACTTTTTAAGATAAGTTAAAAGATAAATAGAAAAGCGAAGAATAAAAATAAACGATCGAACAATGAATAAGATGCAGGAAAACAGCTTGAAAATGTTTTTATTTTTCTCTGAGCTTCTGGGCCGCTCTGTCGTCAATTCAGAAGGGGAAACGCTGGGAAAAGTGGCTGACATGAAGGTTAGGCTGGGAGAGCTGTTTCCCAAAGTGGCCAGCTTGTGCCTCCGGAAGAAGAGGCAGCATATTCCGCTTGAATTGGACTGGGTTGAGGTTGAGGAATTGACCGGCCATTTGATTCAATTGAAGCCTGAAGCCGAGGAAAAGATAAAGCCTTTAGTGGTGAATGAAAGCGAAATTCTTCTTCGAGAAGAGCTGTTCGATAAACAGGTCGTGGACACATTCGGGGCGAAGATAGAGAGGGTGAATGATATCCATCTTCTGGTCGCAGATGGAGATCTACGGCTTGTCCATGTGGATATCGGGATAAGAGGGGTCTTCAGGCGCTTGGGCTGGATAAAAGTCATAGATTCGTTAACCGATTTCTTATTTTCTTACCACGTTCCAGAGAAGATGATCTCCTGGAAATATGTCCAGCCTCTGGCCAGCGACCCGCATAAAAAAGATTTGAAGCTCAACGTGAATTTGAGAAAACTCCACGAGCTTCATCCCTCCGATTTGGCGGATATTCTCGAAGAGCTCGACCAAAAGAACAGGTCAAGAATTTTCAGGTCTTTGGATTTATCGACTGCAGCCGAAACGCTGCAAGAGGTCGAGCCAAAATTTCAGCGCTCTTTGGTCTTATCGGCTTCTGAAGAGCTTGTCTCAGACATTTTAGAAGAGATGGAGCCCGATGAGGCCACAGACCTTCTGGCTGGCCTTCCGCAGGAGAAAAAAACAAAGCTCATCCAGACGATGGAGAAGCCCTCCAGAGAGAAATTGGAGGAGCTGTTGAAGTTCGAAGAAGGCACGGCAGGAAGCATCATGACCAAAGATTACATCTTCATTCAAGGAAATAAGACCATCGCTGACGCTTCAGAAGCGTTCAAGAACACAACCCATCCTTTAGATACAATCTCTTATCTCTATGTGACGGATGAAGAGAATCATCTCGTCGGCGTTCTGACCTTAAGACATTTGGTTTTGTGTGAGAAAAGTACTCCCCTGTCCAAGCTGATGAATACCAATTTGATAAAAGTCAAGACAGAGGATGATGTCAGAGATGTCAGAGAAATATTCAAGAAATATAAATTGTTGGCTTTGCCTGTCACCGACGACGACAATCGTTTAAAAGGAATCATCACTCTCCGGGACATCGTCGAAGCGACTTGAAGGATTTTTGATTCTCATCCATATATTTTGAGGAATTGTTTTGAAGATTTTCGATAAGAGCCACCTCAGACTGCGCTGGAAGAGGCTTTTAATCTTCCTTTCTATAGCCGGCCCAGGCATCATCACCTCCAATGTGGATAATGATGCAGGCGGCATTGCGACTTATTCCATGGCAGGAGCGCATTTCGGCTATGGGCTTCTCTGGTCTTTGATTCCGATTATGGTCGCTCTGGTCATCATTCAAGAGATGAGCGCCAGGATGGGAGTGGTGACCGGCAAAGGGCTATCCGATCTTATCCGAGAAAAATTTGGAGTCAGGATAACTGTTTACCTGCTGGCGGCTCTGATTGTCACCAACTTTGGAAATGTGATTGCAGAATTTGCTGGAATTGCCTCAAGTCTGGAAATCTTCAAAATCTCCAAGTCT
>Ga0172364_10001466_pt1 | contig 18173 bp, 17 predicted proteins | sample LakKivSesite10cm_FD_114545 | JGI IMG/M metagenome (GOLD analysis project Ga0172364, IMG submission 114545) | Sediment microbial communities from Lake Kivu, Rwanda - Sediment site 10cm | ecosystem: Environmental > Aquatic > Freshwater > Lake > Sediment | place: Rwanda: Western Province, Lake... | reverse complement strand
TATCTAATCTGTATAATAGATAATGTTTCAGAGTGCTTTGCAATGGGAAAGGGTTCTGGCTTCGGAAAAGTAATATTGTTCGGTGAACACTTCGTCGTTCACGGCATCCCAGGAATAGTTGCTGCAATTGACTCAACAACCGATGCAGAAGTGACGAAAGCTGGAAGAGGAATAACCATGAAAGATGAGCGAAAAGGCTCAAAAGATTACGCTAAGGAAAAAAGGACCCAACAGATAGAGTCAATACAAAGAATGCTGAAAACAATGGAAATCGCTCCTGAAACAGCTAACCTGAGCATACGGTTAGGCGGAAACCTTCCAGGCTTCAGTGGAATCGGTGCTTCCGCAGCAAGCAGCGTTGCAATTGCTAGAGCCATAGCAGAAGAATTTGAAAAGGATTTGCCCGATGAAAAAATTGACGAAATTGCCTATGAAGCTGAGAAAGCATACGCCGGAACTCCCTCAGGTATCGACAATACAGCAGCGACTTACGGAGGACTGATCTGGTTCAAGAGAAATTTAAGCGGAGGTCCAAACACGATCGAGAAACTAAGCATAAGGGAACCAGTTGAAATTATCATAGGCAGCACAGGAATTGTAGCAGATACTAAGGAAATGGTCGCTGGGGTTGCATCGAGAAAGAAAAAAAATCCGGAAAAATACAATCCGTTATTCAGACAAGCAGAAGAGTTAGCGTTCACAGCAAGAAAGGCCCTAGAAGAGTTTGATTTAAGAAAAGTTGGCGACTTAATGAACGAAAATCATCGTTTACTACAGGAAATTGATGTTTCCTGCGGAGAACTCGATTATTTAGTGAATTTAGCTAAAGAGCAGGGAGCGTTTGGAGCAAAGCTGACTGGTGGTGGGGGCGGAGGCTGCATGACTGCGTTGACCCCAGGGAAAGAGTTGCAGGAAGCGGTTGCTAAAGCAATTGAAAAGGAAGGCTTTGAAGTGTTGAGAACAAAGATCGGGGTTGAAAAGATATAAGGAAAATATGAAACTATTAGAAATAAGGATGAAGATAATGGGTTTTCGAAGTTTCTTGGAACAGCTTAGCCACAACGGAGAACTGACAAGGATAAGAAAAGAGGTGTCAACTGAGTACGAGATGGCCGGGATCATAGATGCTTTCGGCGAAAAACCCGTGTTTTTCGAAAAAGTGAAAGAATCCAGCATCCCCGTTGTTGCTGGCCTTGTATCTTCCAAAGAGTTGATTGGCAGAGCTTTAAACATAAATAAAGAACAATTGCTGCACAAGCTGTCCAATGCTATAGAAAACCCTTCACCTCCAGATGTTGTGGCGACGGGTGAATGCCAAGAAATAGTCGAGAAAGATGTTGACTTAACAAAGCTCCCGATAATGAGGTACACAGAAAAAGATGGTGGAAAATACATCGCATCCGCCATAGCCATCGTGAAGGACCCTGAATTGGGCAGAAACATGTGCTTCCACAGGCTAATGTTGCTGAGTAAGAACAAGTTTGCAGCCAGAATCGTCGAAGAAAGAGGAACGGACACCGCCCTCAAAAAGTCCGGCGGAGAACTCGACGTAGCCATGTGCATTGGCAACTCAACCGCCGTTCTCCTCGCCGCCGCCACATCCCTGCCAAAAGGCACAGACGAATTGGGAATGGCTAACGCGTTAGAAAAAACAGAGTTAGTGAAATGCAAGACTGTTGATCTTGAAGTCCCCAGAGACTGCGAGATTGTGTTAGAAGGAAGAATAACAAAAGAAAAAACATCAGAAGGACCATTCCTAGACACAACAGGAACCCTCGATAAGATAAGGCAGCAACCCATCATAGAAATCAAATGCGTTACCCACAGAGAAAAACCAATTTTCCAAACACTACTTCCTGGAAGAAACGAACATCAGTTCTTAATGGGTATGCCTAGAGAACCAACAATCTTCAACGAAGTGAACAAAGTCTGCGAATGCAAGGATGTCTATATCACTCCAGGCGGGTGCAGTTGGCTCCACGCAGTCATGCAGATAAAGAAAAAGAATCCGGATGACGGAAAAAAAGCGATTGCAGCGGCATTTGAAGGACACAAGTCACTGAAACACTGCGTCATAGTGGACGATGACATAGACATATACAATCCTCACGATGTTGAATGGGCCATCGCAACAAGATTCCAAGCAGACAAGAACGCGGTAATTTTGCCAAATCAGCATGGCTCGTCTCTGGATCCGTCCGGAGATTTGACTGAAGGCAAAAAGGCAACTACCTGCAAGATGGGGTTAGATGCGACAATCCCCTTCGGGAAAGCAGACAAAAGCTTCACGAAAGAGCGATACAGAAAAGTTGACCTAAACAAGTTCCTGTGATCCTCATGTATCTAACAGAAAAAGAAGAAAGAATGCTAAACGGAGAAGAAGGTTACGCGGTAAGAAAATCCATGGAGATACTCGTAGCATTAGGCCACATATACGGCGCTGAACGACTCATAAAAGTAGGTTCTGTCCAAGTGGCAGGAGTTTCCTATCACAATCTTGGAGATGCCGGCTTAGAATTTCTGAACGAACTCGCAAAAGACGGAAAAGTCAAAGTGCTCACAACCCTAAACCCAGCGGGAATGGACTTGGAGAACTGGAAGCAACTCGGAATCAGCGAAGAATTCGCACAAAAACAAAACTTAGTAATAGACGCCTTCAGGAAAATGGGCATAATTATCTCTTGTACGTGTACGCCATACTTGATAGGCAACTTGCCCGTATATGGAGAACACGTTGCTTGGTCCGAATCCTCAGCAGTCACTTTCGCGAATTCTGTTATCGGAGCAAAGACCAACAGAGAAGGTGGACCCTCAGCCCTTGCGGCGGCTTTCGTTGGCAAAACGCCATGCTACGGTCTTCATCTGGACGAGAACAGAGTGCCAGATATCCGTGTACAAGTAAGCGCTACTCTAGGAAAAATCTCAGATTGGGGCGCCCTTGGTTACAGCATCGGCAAAAAAGCAGAAAACAAAATCCCCTACATAACAGGCATAAAAGATGCGGATTTAGATGAGTTAAAGTCTTTTTGTGCCTCGGTGGTGACCTACGGTTCAAAACCACTTTTTTACATGCAAGGCATAACTCCGGCATCGGAAAATCATCAGCCACCAAAGGAGAAAATCACGATCACGGATGAGGATATAAAAGAAGCCTACGAAAGCATCAACGATGAGGTTACCGATATTGACCTAGTATGCATTGGCTGTCCCCACTGCTCAATCAAAGAAGTCGCCGAAATAGCGGAACTGCTAAAGAACAGAAGAATATCGTCGAACACGGAATTCTGGGTCGCATGCTCAAGACTGATGAAACAAATCGCTGACCAACGCGGCTACACTGAAATAATAGAGAGGGCTGGAGGAAAATTTGCTTGCGATACATGCATGGCAGTGGCCCCACTGAAAGGAAAATTTAGATCCGTCGCAACAACCTCCGCAAAAGGATGTTATTATTCAAGACATAACAATATGATGACAAAGATGGGAAGCCTAGAAGAATGCATAGAAGCCGCGGTGGCGGGAAAATGGAGCTGAAAGGAAGAATTATCTCAAAGGGAAGGGGAGAAGGAGAAGCCTTAACAACTTCGCAACCGATCTCGTTTTATGGAGGAGTAGATCCAAACACTGGTGAGATAATCGAGAAGGGACACGAACTGCAGGGGAAGAGTGTAAAAGGCAAAATACTTGTGTTTCCGAACGGTAAAGGGTCAACGGTTGGATCCTACACTCTTTACAGAATGAAAAAGAATGGCATGGCCCCTTCTGGAATTATCAATAAAGAGTGCGAGACCGTTGTCGCCGTTGGGGCGATAATATCAGAAATACCTTGTGTTGACAAGATTGATGTTTCGAAGATAAAAACAGGAGATTTGATACGGATAGAGAATGGTGTTGTCACCATAATGTGGAATTAACAGGTGCTCATGGAGGCTGCTGCGTAATAGCTCACAAAAAAGAAAGATGGATGAAAGATCCTTCACAGCCAGGAGAACGTATTAGGGTGTCAGAATTGAGTCAACCTAAACCTACAATACTGAAAATCGGCGGTTCGGTGATAACTGACAAGAATAATGAACTTGCAGCCCGGACACAAGTCATCAACCGCTTGGCAGAAGAAATACTAAAGGCCAACGTTAAAGACTTGGTAATAGTGCATGGCGGCGGAAGTTTTGGGCATCCGACCGCTCAAAAATACGGTATCAAAGATGGATTGAAAGACGACAAACAGGTTTTGGGCTTCGCTGAGACGCACCATGTAATGACTGTGCTCAACGGCTTATTCATGGACGCACTGGTTTGGCACAATATTCCAGCAGTGAGCATAACGCCGTCATCGTGCATAATCACGGAAATGGGCAGAATCAAATTCTTTGACGATGCAATACTGAAAACGCTGTTAAAAATGGAGTTCTTGCCAGTCCTTTACGGTGACGCAATCATAGACCAAAAGTTGGGGTTCACAATACTCTCGGGCGACCAGATCGTCTCCTACGTTGCTGGCAAATTTAACGCAGAGAGAATAATAATGGGCGTCGATGTCGACGGACTATACAACGCAGATCCTAAAATTGCGGAGAACACAAAAATGTATAGTCACTTAACACTGGAAGAACTGAAAAAGCTTAAAGAAAAACTGGGCAAGCCAACTGCGTGCGACGTTACGGGCGGCATGTTTGCCAAAATGGCTGAGCTCGTTCCAGCCATAGAACATGGGATCCCAGTCACGATTGTTAACGGTACTAAACCAGACTACATTTACAAAGCCCTCGTCGGAGAAAAAGTGGAAGGTACGACCATAAAGAAGGAGTGAAATTGGCAGAAGAAACAAAAAAGCGTAAAGAAGACCATATCAGAATCTGTCTAAACCAAAAAGCCCAGGCCAGAAAAGTCACCGCTGGATTTGAAGACCTACGCTTCGTACACAACGCTTTGCCGGAAATTGACAAAGAAAAAATCGACTTATCGACAGTCATTTTTGACCACAGATTTTCTGCCCCTCTAATTGTCGGCGCTATAACCGGCGGCACGCCAGAAGCAACAAGAATCAACGCAACCATAGCAGAAGCCGTGGAGAAACTAGGCTTAGGAATGGGAGTTGGAAGCCAAAGGGCAGCGATAGAAGATAAAAGACTTGAGGAAACCTTCGCAATAGCCAGAAAGAAAGCACCAACAGCCTTTTTGATTGCCAACATAGGCGCAGTACAGCTTGCCAACGGATATGGCCTAAAAGAAGCAAAAAAAGCCATAGAAATGATTGACGCGGACGCCGTGGCAATCCATTTGAACCCGCTGCAAGAAGCTGTTCAACCAGAGGGCCAAACAAACTTCAACGGAATTTTCGGAAAAATAGGTGAAATCGCAAAAGGACTGGAAAAACCGGTCATCGCAAAGGAAACGGGCGCTGGCATAGCCGCTGAAGAAGCAAAAAAACTCGCGTTTGCAGGCGTGAAAGGCATAGACGTGGGCGGAGCAGGCGGCACAAGCTTCGCAGCCGTTGAATATTACCGTGCAAAAGAAACACAAAGCAGTTTTCAACGCTTTCTGGGTGATGTTTTCTGGGACTGGGGCATTCCAACCGCCGCAAGCATCGCCGAAGTCGCCCAAACAGTCAACATTCCAATAATCGCTTCAGGCGGAATACGCGACGGCACAGACATTGCCAAAGCATTGGCTCTGAACGCAAGTCTGACGAGTCTCTCTCAACCAGCACTGCGGTCAGCAGTTAAAGGTGTGAAGGAAATTGAAAACATGCTTTCGCTTCTGATAGAAGCGCTAAGGAACGCGATGTTCCTCGTCGGAGCAGAAAAAGTGGCACACTTGGCAAAAGCTCCAATTGTGGTGACGGGCAAAACGGCTGAATGGCTCAAAACGAGAGGATTCGATATAGAAGATTACGCCAGAAGAGGAGAGCGCTAGGATCTGAACATTGAAAAAATCCTTGAGGAAAACGCAGTATTAATAGATCAGGTGATTGAGAAGTACATTCCAAGGATTTTCTCTAGAAACTCCGTCCTTTTTAGAATTAGCCCGCCAAGATACGCTTACAATTTGGAACCGATTAACAAAGCGGTTGCCGAACCGATATGGGAAATCCTAGACCGAGGCGGAAAGAGATGGCGCCCAACATTGTTTCTGTTGATTTGCGAAGCTTTAGGCAAGAACCCAAAGGACTTCATCGACTTCGCCATAATTCCCGAGGTAGTCCACAATGGCACATTGATAATAGACGACGTAGAAGATGCTTCAGAGTACAGAAGAGGAAAACCGTGCACCTACAAGATCTACGGCGTAGATACAGCCATAAACGCTGGAAACGCCATGTACTACTTACCGCTCTTGCCGCTGATAGAAAACAGGGAAAAGGTTGCGCCAAAAAAACTTCGCGAAATTTACGAAATTTACGTGGAGGAGATGATTAACCTCAGTCTTGGACAAGCCATGGACATCGCATGGCATAAGGGCATGGCGAACGCGGACAATCTCGGGGAATACAACTATTTGCAGATGTGCGCTTACAAAACCGGAACTTTGGCAAGAATGGCGGCCAAACTCGCCGCCGTCCTCGCAGATGCGAACGAAGATGTAGTTGAAAAACTTGGGCGCTTCGCCGAAACCATGGGAGTAGCCTTTCAAATGCAAGACGACGTTCTGGATTTGACAGGGTATGAGTTTGCGGAAAAAAAAGGCGGCCGCGGACAAGATATAACAGAAGGAAAAAGAACGCTAATAGTCATTCATACGTTGGGGGTGGCAAATCCGAAGGACAAGGAAAGACTTGTCAAAATCCTTAACATGCACACTTCAGATCAAACGCTCCGAGATGAGGCCATTTCAATAATGCAAAAATACGATTCATTAGAATATGTAAACGGCTTCGCACGAAAAATTGTTGAAGAAAGCTGGACAGGGGCTGACGAACTTCTGCCTCCAACAGGGGCAAAGCAAAAATTAAAAGCTTTTGTGGAATTCTTGATTCAAAGGAACATCTAAGCTTGTAGAGTGTAAACCAATTGACTCTTGAAGAGGAAAAAGAACTTAGAGAACTTATTCGAAAAACCGCTTTGCTGAATGCGGTTCAGCACGACGGTAAGGCTCAAGCAGGCCCCGTTATTGGAAAGATTTTGGGAGAAAAAGCGAAGCTGAGAACACGAGTCAAAGAATTATCCGCTCTGATTGATGACGTAGTTGGGGAAGTCAACAACCTTGCTTTGCACGAACAGAAGCGAATAATTGAAGAGAAATGGCCCGAAAGCACAAAAAAGGAAAAATTTGAAGAGGAAAAACGTCTGCCGCCTCTGCCGAACGCAGATAAATACGCCAAGATTGTTACTCGTTTTTCGCCAAATCCAGACTGCGTTCTGCACCTTGGCTCAGCAAGGGCCATAATATTGTGCCATGAGTACGCCCGCATGTATAAAGGAACGTTCATTCTGCGGTTCGAGGATACAGATCCAAAGGTGAAAAGGCCAGTTTTGGAATTTTACGGTCGCATCCGAGAAGATTTAGCGTGGCTTCGATGCGAGGCTGATGAGGAGTACATTCAAAGTGATAGAATTCCAATTTATTATGAGTATGCCGAAAAGCTTCTGAAGGACGGCAACGCCTACGTCTGCACCTGCAGTCCTGAACAATTTCGAAAGAAAATACTAGCCAGAGAACCGTGCGATTGCCGTGATTTGCGGCCGGAGGAGCATTTAAGAAGATGGCGACGCATGCTCGAAGGAGGCTACAGGGAAGGCGAAGCCGTAGTCCGCGTGAAGACTGATCTGGACCATCCGAACCCCGCTGTAAGGGACTGGCCTGCTCTTCGGGTTATAGACGCTGAAAAATATCCGCACCCGAGGGTTGGAAGTAAATATCGTGTTTGGCCCTTGTACAATCTGGCATGTGGCGTGGACGACCATCTTCTGGGCATAACTCACATAATTCGAGGCAAAGAACACCTAACTAATATGATCCGGCAAGAGTACATGTACAACTATTTAGGCTGGGCATATCCTGAAGCCATACATTACGGACGACTGAAGATTACTGGAGCCTTCCTGAGCAAGTCAAAAATCGTTCAGGGAATAAGGGAGGGCATCTACAAAGACTGGGATGATCCTCGCTTGGCAACGTTTGCAGCTTTAAGAAGAAGGGGAATAACGCCAGAAGCCATCAAAAAAATGATAATCGAAGTGGGACCCAAAACTTCAGACGTTATCTTAAGCTGGGAAAACCTGTATGCCTATAACCGCAAGACCTTGGACCCGATAAGCGACAGGTACTTTTTCGTGCACAACCCAGTAGAGTTGACCGTCAAACAAGTTCCAAAGGTTTTGAAGGCGCAACTTCCTCTGCATCCGGAGTACCCTGAACGGGGATATAGGGAATACACTGTAACGCCGAAGGGTGAAGACAAAACAGCAACTTTCTGGATCGCGAAAAAAGATGCGGACGCTGCAGCAACTGGAAGTATGATTCGCCTCATGGAACTGTTCAATATAAAACTTGAAAAAACAAAGGCATATTCTACGGAAGCCTCTTTCATCAGCGAACCGTACGGGGAAGCAAGAAGGATCAAAGCACAACTGATTCACTGGGTACCCATCGGAGAGGATGTACCTTGCCAAGTTGTCATGCCGAACGCAACAATAAACGAAGGAATCGCCGAAGGCGCTTGCAAACAGTTAAAACCAAACACCATAATACAGTTTGAACGATTTGGCTTCGTAAGAATAGACGAGAACGACACAAAGTTGACAGCCTACTACGGCCACAAGTAAAAAGAGGGAAAATTGTGCGCAAACAGGATAAAGCGATAATATGGCCAGCCTACTTCGACGCAACAAAAACAAGAATGCAGGGAAGACGCGTCCCAAAAAATCTGGCAGTGCCTTCTCCAAAAGTTTCAGAGATGGAGGAAGCCGCGGAAAACCTAGGTTTGGAATGTGAACTTGTCGCGGAAACTGGCTATCCAAAAACGCCTTGGCTAAAAACTGGTATGATTCTTGTAAAGAAGAGAGAATCGAAAGGACAAATAGTCGGAAAAATTGCAGAGCAGCTACTAAGGATTCGTAGTGCAGCCACTACAAAATAGAAGTGAGATCAACTTTTTTCTTCTTTGCCTATCAGAACGGCGTTTATTGCCCCATCTTTGCCTGGGCGAGAAGTGACACGTGCCAGACCCAAAGAAGTTTCTATTTCTGCACCTCTTGTTATTACGCCCCTCCGATCGTAGTCAACGTTTGCAGGATTTCTGACCACGCGTAGAACCTCAGTTTTTTCAGTTTTTCCACTTTTCAAGTCCGTTACGGATGCGTATTTATCCGCTAGTAACTTGACTTTCATTTTTCCGCCTTGTCCTCTAACGGTTTTTCGCTTCGTTTCGCCTAGCGTAGTTTCTGCGGGGAACGAGCCTTTCTCAAATTTCCTTTTCACTCGGTAGGCTCTTTTTCTGCCGCCTGAAAGCTTCCTTTTGTGCAGGTCGCCGTGCGAGACCGACATTTTCAATTTCCCTTTTAGTAACCAAACTTGAGTGTTCACTATCACCACTATTTTGCATATTAATGTTACGTTGAAACAATATGTTTATCACACATTTATATCAGCCTCTGCGAAAATCAATATTAAAAACCAAGGATGAAGAAAGCATGAGCGAGAAAAAAATCAAAAGAAGTAACGTAACACCGCTCTGGGCTAACAATTATCCCGAGGTTACACGTTGGCTTGGAAGACTGCAGAAGAAGGACATAAGCGCCTGGTTTTTGTGGCGGTTCTGCATGTGGGCGAAAAAGACGCCAACGGAGCTTCTTGCACTCAAGGACAACCCCTCAGACAGGACCGCAGAAAAGCTTCTTGATGACTTTGTGAATGCGGAGACACTCCGAGTTTACAAATCCAGTTAAATGGAACACAGTAAACGCTGTCAAGAGTTTTTCAAGCACAATTATCGCGATTTAGCCAAAGCAAGCGGCACTTTTACGTTGATTCAGCAGAGAGAGCATAAGAAACCGAGAAAAGAAGTAAAACCCGAATGGTGGCCAGAATACTGGTATTTGCTACTTGCTGCTGCCATAATTTGCGGAGTATTCTTGGCCTTTCTATATAGGCGAAGGAAATAATATAATTCATGAAAGAGTGCATGATAGAAAACCATTGACCCGCACCACATTTTCACCGTGGAATATGAAAGGCGTCTTAACCTCCACATGGAAAAACCTAAAAGTACTTTAAGTTGTGGAAAGTTCAAAAGAGTACAAAACTGTGGCGAAAGCGACAACTTCGCGCGGCTATTTTTAAGGGTTTTTCCAAAATTTTTCCGCTCTTAACCTTTGCCGTTTTTCATAAGGAAATAGAGTCGCCGTGTCGAGTTGTACGAGATTTTTGTATTAATTAATTCGCGACAATTGGAGAAATAGATCTCCCAATATTAATATGAAGATCTGCGACATCTTGACACAATAAGCAAACATATGACCTTGTGTGCAAGCCAAAATTCGAAAACAGACACAGAAATTACAGTTGTTACAATTCCAGAGGTTGACATCGCCAAAGGCGGGAAATCGCCGCCAGAATGGGCGTCAAATTCAGAATAAGAGAATATACCTTGCTTCTGGTAGACAACGCATTATGAATCTGATTTAATTCGTTTCCTCGCCATTATTCAAGGCATAGCTGAATGGTTACATAGCTAGCTACCACAAAAATTAGAGCGTTGTAACATTTTATTAGCCGTTTTTCATGGTTTTATGTTACTTTTGTATTTCGCGCGCTATAGATGCCCAAGCGCCATAGACTTAGGTTCTATGTCAATGCTTAGGCTGTATGTTATGGCATGAACCATAATTCTTATCTTAAAGATTGAAAGGTTTTTTTCTCCGCCGACGGTGGTAAGCAAAGAACATGTTAGCTGCAGTTGTTGATATCGATGATACTTTGGTTGATACCAACCGGAGGAGGTGGGCTGCTTGGTGTCATGTGTTAGGGCGGGAACTTCCTTTGGAAGTTGTGGAAGAGCACGAATCGAGGAACATTTTGAGGATGTATGCCTCTTCCGATAGTGAGGTTTGGGAAAGGTTTTGGAAGGTTCTACTATGTTGGGAAGATGCGGGCATTAGACTTCTAAACCTAGACACGGCTTTTTCGGATGCGGCTAATGTGGTGAGGAGATGGGGTAGAGAGCTTAGAGTGGTTTATTTCACTGGACGATCGGCTAACATGTACGATTTGACCTTGGAGGAGTTGGGCAAGTTTGGTTTTCCAGTGGAAGAAGCGGATTTAGTAATGATGAGCCTCAAAGATTGGAATTTGTATCTGAAATCCAAGGCTTCCACCATTCAGCTGAGATCTAAACTCTTCTCCTCAGTTCATGCAAGGTGCCAAATCGTAAGAGTGGTAGATGACATCCCTTCTTTTTTCCCTATATACAAAGAGTTTAAAGTACCAGAAAGGATAGCCATACAACGTTCAAAAATCTACTCGCACCAAGAATACTTTTCGCGGGGTGCAACAAAGGTAGTGAACGAATGGAAGCAACTGTTTTAATTCGCGTGCGAGATACTCAACAAGCACGTCTTTTGGTAACTTTCAATATTTGTTAACAAGCAAGTTAAGCAAGTTAAAGCTAGGTAGCTGCTTGAGTCGATTTCTGCAGACCATTGATGCTTTGCCAATTACAGTTAGAGTAAAAATAACAGGAGTTGTAGTTTGTCAGGTTATCTATCGCATCTACTTGGGCGGTTGAGTACACAACAAAGTGAAGCCAAGTCGCGTTGTATATAGAAAGTAAGCAGAGCATAGGCAAAATAGCTGAGTTGAAGAAGCGTAGAGGCACAATCCTAATTCAACTTAGAGCGCATAATGAAGCTGTTGAGCGGAGCGGTTGCTGTCCAAAGTGTAGGCTTGCACAGGGAAAATTCGACAGTGTTTCAACGAAGCAACAGGAGACGGTGGCTCAGGTAACGGTAATTAAGGCATAAATAGAAGAGGGCGTGGACATAGGATTTATTTGACCTTGGGTGCGGTTTGGCCGATGGGCTTCAGGATAGAGATCGTTAATGATGTTCTGCAAAGGTTTCCTGATCTTAAGGTTTTGTTGTGTGAGGTTAAGGGTGTTACGATCTCTAAGGTTAATCCCAGGCTTGAGGAGTTTAAGGAGCAGGTCTATGTTGATGTGAGGCGTAGATTCACCCTTGAAGGTTTGAAGGATGAACCAGTGTTTAGAGCGTATAGGAGCTTCTTCTGGAGGATAGGTATAGATCCAACCAAGATCAGGCCTGCTGCAGAAGCCTTGATTAGACGGATCTTGGGTGGAAGACCTCTACCTCGCATAAACACTGCTGTGGACGCCTACAACTTGGCATCCATGACCACGTGCATAGCTTTGGCGGCCTTCGACATTAGCAGACTCGACGGGAAACTCGTCATGAGGTTTGCGAATAAGGGAGAGACGTTTCTTGGCATAGGTATGGATAAACCTCTAACCTTAGCTGGTGGAGAGATCGTTATGGCTGATGCGTCGAGGCTCCTTGCCATATACCCGTATAGGGATGCAGAATACTCGCGTATAACTCTGCAGACAAAGGATTTGGTAATTGTCTCTTGTGGCGTACCCGGCATATTACTCGATCAACTGAAAGAAGCCGCTGAGAGGGCTTCCAAATTTGTCGTAAGGTTTTGTGATGGAGAGGTTGAATGACTGGATATTATCTGCTCTTCCGAAACCTAACGAGTTCGAAAAGAACTTAGGAATCGTAAAATGAAAGATCAAATTGGGATGGAATCATTCGTCAAAAGCATTCCTAAGGCTGAACTGCATTTGCATATTGAAGGCACTCTTGAGCTAGAGCTGATGTTTGAGATTGCAAAAAGAAATGGTATTAAGCTTAGATATAGGTCTGCTGAAGAACTCAAGGCTGCATATAGTTTCAAAAATCTTCAAAATTTTTTGAATATCTACTATGAAGGAGCGAAGGTATTGATACATGAGCAAGATTTTTATGATCTAACAAGGGCTTATCTTGAAAAGGCTCATTCTCAGAATGTTTTACATAGCGAGATATTCTTTAACCCACAGACCCACACGAATCGAGGTATAGGCTTCGACACTGTGATTGGTGGTGTTCATAAAGCCCTTAACGATGCTGAAGAAAAACTGGGAATATCAACTGGACTGATTATGTGCTTCCTCAGAGATATCGATTCAGAATCTGCAATGGAAACATTGGGAAAAGCGTTGCGACATAAAGATTGGATTATAGCCGTGGGTCTTGATTCCGCTGAAATCGGCAATCCACCTTCAAAGTTTGAAAGCGTTTTTGAACGAGCACGCGAAGAAGGTTTTTTGACTGTGGCGCATGCCGGTGAAGAAGACCCTGCAGATTATGTTTGGGAAGCACTCAATTTACTCAAAGTTTCGCGTATAGATCACGGTAATCATTCACTGGATGACGAGAGTTTGGTTCAGGAGTTAGTCAGGAGAAAAGTTCCTTTAACACTCTGCCCTCTGTCAAACTTAAAGCTTGGTATAATTGACAAAATGGAGAAGCACCCTTTGAAAGAAATGATGGAAAAAGGCCTTTTTGTGACGATAAACTCTGATGACCCAGCTTACTTTGGCGGCTACATCAATGAGAATTATCTGGCTGTGCAAAAGGCGTTCAAACTGGATAGGGAGAATATTTATGAACTTGCGAAAAATTCGTTTAAGGCCTCTTTTTTGGATGAGTCCGAGAAAGACGAAATGATTGCAAAGTTGAACAAACAAATGGAAAAATCGAGAAAATAGCACGCGCCACCTCTAATGTGAGTGATTTTTTTCGTTTATTAGTGGCAGCTCATTTTGTGGTTGCACTTTGGAGCACGCTAGTTTAATCTTTTCAATCTCGTTTTTCCTGTCTTAATCTTTCCTCGATAAGGTTCATAAAAAACACAGCTGTTTCAGGAGTCTGCCTACAACAGGTTTTCGAAACCTTGAAATACCACTTATGTAGATTTATGTATTTAATTTTTGAAACCTTCTGTATTCTGGGTTGTTTCTAGTTTTTATTTAAGATTTTTTAACGTTTGAAAAGCGCGCGCTCACAAAGCGTTAGGATTAATTATATCGATTGTTATTAATACTCTCGTTGGAGACATGGATGCGTAGCCACGTTTGTTTTTGGATATCTTTGTATGTGGCCTTTATGATTGGGTATTTTCTTCTATTGGCTGTTTTTCTTGCTTCAACCGTTGCTTATGAGCCCAGTTGGATTAAGGTGGGAAGTTTTGCGGAATACAGCGTGGACGACTGGGGGAGTGGAGACAAACCTGTTATGAACGGCACATATGCTTGGAGGGTGATCGCTATCGAAAATTTAGATGGAGGAAAGATTGTTACGATTAATGAAACGTTTGAGGGAACAACTCATTGGGACCACGTTGCTATAATACCGCCAGGGGGGAGAACAACAAAGATAAATGCAGCAGGAGTAACTGCCGACGGCCTGATCTTGTGGCTTGGAAGACACTACAACCGTATTCTTCCATACCGCACTTTCTTCCTCGGAATTCCAAGATATGTTTGGGTGGGGGGTGGCGGAGGAGAAATGTCTTTCCGAGGGCAAACTAGGTATATGCTCCACTTGGAGGCTTTGGAAGAACTGCGAACTGCAGATTATGACCAAGCCACAGGAGTCTTTGTTGGCTATCGTTGGACTTGGCCGAGACTCGGCACAGTGTATGTCACCCTAAAATCCACAAATGTCTTCAGCTCAGTTAATGTAACGAGCACACAGGATATCTTGAGGTCTGTCCTGGATCTGCTGCTGGTTGTTCCGCTATTCGTGTTGCCTTTAGGAGCCATAATCGGCTTGTCTTCAATCAGAAGAAGAGGCATTAGTTTTAGCCCACTTTTCTGGTTAGGATTCACATTTCTAAACGGTACATTCATAGCGCTGCTTTCGAATTGGCCATTTAGAATACCAGCATCGTTGGAACTGCCATTGTTTTTACTTGTGTCACAACTCAACGTCGGTTTCTGGACTGGAACATTAGGAGCTGCAATACTTGTTGTCGATGGCTTTATGTTTCCAATCATTACGAAAAAATAACTAAGGGACCCCTTCGTGATCTGCTATTAGAAGCTCATAGGCTAATTTGAAGGCTTCTGGAATAGCGCGCGCATAAGTGTTGAATAATTATTTTTCGGCTTATTTCTTTCAATAAAGCCTTTTCTAGGCTTGGTTAGGTTTATGGGGGTGAGAGTGTCAATGGATAGCAAAAACCACCCTTATAGGAGGTGATAAACTGTTTTGGATGGTTTTCAACGCCTGCCCGTTGACACTCTCAAGCTGTTGTTTTCTATGGTGGATATAAGCGTAACTGTGAAGCAGATTGAGGTCAGGTACGTCAACTCTGGGAGGGGCAGGCCGTGTTATCCGGTTCGTTCCATGCTTCTGGCTTTGTTGTTCATGCGTTTCGAGGCTATACCATCCATGAGGAAGCTTTGTTTAAGGCTTGAGAAGAGGCGTTACGCGAGGGAGATCTGCGAGTTCAAGGATAGGGCTCCAGACCACACAACCTTCAGCAAGTTCATCAAACGTGGTAAGCCTGAGAATATTGAGGGCTTGTTCAGAGAGCTGAGGGAGCAAGCCTTCATGATGGGCATAGTGGATACAGAGATAGCCGCAAAGCTGAGCGTGGACAGCACCTTCATCAAGGCGTATTCAAGACGCGGTAGGAAGGGAGGCATAAGCGATAGAGGCGCTAGAGTGGGGAAAACGGAACGGCGTAGCTATAGGCTTGGCTGGAGAGCGCACACAGCCGCATCAATGTCAGCTCTTCCAATAGCCTATATGGTTCGAGCGGCAAACGTCAACGACAAAGACATGGTTAATCCTCTCTTGAGGACGGCTTCACGCTTGCTTAAACGTTATGGGAATCGTATCAGCTACGTGATAGCTGACAGGCAGTACTACTCAGCCGACGTCTTCAGAACCATCAGGGCGTTCAGGGCAGAGCCAGTTATTCCTCATCCGCTCAAAGTGAAGGATCCGCTGATAAACCTGTGGGTGACGAAACGTTTCAAGGTTAGGGGAAAACCTGAGCTGGTGGAGATTTACAAGCTGAGGATGGCTATGGAAAGAGCCTTCAAGGCTGGGAAGCTGGAACTCGCAATGGACAACCTGAGGTGGAGGGGAGCAGCCAAGGTCCGCATGCACGTTGCCATATGCTACGCATGCATATACGCCGTGGCCGTCACAGCCCACAAAATAGGCAGACCCGACCTAGCCAACAGCATAAAAACCTTCGCATACTGAACCCGAAAATCAAAAACAAACCCAAAAACAATTATTCAACACTTATGCGCGCACGCGTGCTCTCTTAGCCTTGTACTTTTGGAACCTTTTGCATAATTTGTTATGGAGAAATCGTGGGTCATCATCCTTTTAGCAATACCTGATTTGAAAATATTATAAAAAAACAGTCATAGCTCCTGCTGAAATGGACCAATATAAAATTGCGCTCGTCGTTTGGGTTGAATTAAATTTCAAAGTACACATTTCAGATGCTGACTTCACTTCCCCATGCTCCGTGTGTAGGCTCTGGATACACAAACTTTCTAATTGCTACCCAATCAATGTAGACGTAATCAACATCAGGAATTGCACTAGCACCCTGCCTAGCCTTAAAATACGCAGTTAAAGACGGGAACTCATGAGTAGGGTGTAGTCCAACTCTATCAATTATGTCAACCAATGTGCCATTTAGATAGTAGTAGGCATTACCATCGTTTCCAGACTCCTTAGCCAACCAGACAACTTCTCCACCTGTCCAATTAGCTGGACTGTAAAAATCAATGACGTTATAGTCTCGCACATTGACTTTATCTTCATATGAATAAAACTCTACGTAGTAGTTGTACGCTTCTCCACCCAAATACCATAAATGCCGGTCGTTATTAGGGTAATAATTTATTGAATCTATTCTGTACATTAAAGCGCGCTCATTTTCCCATACAGGTGAAGTCGTCATAACACCTCTTTGTTTCCAGCTACCTGAAAATCCAGCTTCACCAGTGAGTTTAAGCAGCGAGTTCTCAATGACCATTGCGCCGAAAGTATCTCCATCAACTTCCCAACCTTCAGGCAAAGTATCTTCTTCGAAATCAGTGAACAAAGCTGGAAAAGTACTTATTCCATCACTTATGCTCCCAACAGCATTATTACCATAATAAACGTAGATCGTGTCACTAGAACTATCAAGGTTATTTATCAATCGTACCCAAAAAACTGCATTTTCATCATCTGAAGATTCCATCCAATAATCCAAAAGAGTAACACCGTCACTGCTAGTGAACCGGATGTCGTCAAAATCGGCTTGGCATTTGCCGTTTAAGTAAACATTCTCACCAAGATCCAGTCCGGTTCCCGAATGGATTACCACTCTAATCTGATATCCAGTTCCTGCGCCAGATTGGGAATTAATCACATGTGATTTACTGTATTGCCATCCGCTGGGAAAAGTTGAAGTTTGAATTGGAGTTATGACCACTGTGGCAGTGTATGTAAATAATGAGTTTGCAATAGGGACTAGCATTAAAAAAAGAAGAAACAAGACAACTATTAGATTTCCACTGCTTCCGTTCTTACTGCTAAGCAACAACCTTTCGCTCCTCTTCTGTCTCGACGAAAAAGTCAAATTGGGCTAGTATAGGTTCGAGTGAACAGTATTTCCCGAAATCCTTAGCGAGTTGCCATTCGGTCCGTTTACTGGTAATTGAAGCTTTCAAAACAAAGAAATCTTCTATCAGCATGGCTCCAAAAATAATAGCTGTAAATCCCCCGTATGCACAAGCATAACGGGCAAATTCGCCTGAAATGTAAAAAAAGCCGTCTGGTTTCCGCCAGCCGAACAATGCCAAGTTGGCTGCTAAAAGACCTGCACCTAAGGAAACGGTGCCAAGAAGTAGCCTAACCTCTAGGTAAATAGCTTTCATTGCTTTTCTCTTCTTAATGTTGAAGGAAAAGGAAGGGTTTAGGTGAAGTTATCTTGTGGCAATGGCGTGTACTGGAAGGTCACGGTCACTTGAGCTGTTTCATCCACATTGTCATATGAGTATGTTACCTTTACCTCATAGTAATTTGTAGTTGATGCGGCTTGATGTATATAGCCTGAGTCGCCACCTGTTAACCCGTTTACGTAGGATTTTG
>Ga0172364_10001463_pt1 | contig 18177 bp, 16 predicted proteins | sample LakKivSesite10cm_FD_114545 | JGI IMG/M metagenome (GOLD analysis project Ga0172364, IMG submission 114545) | Sediment microbial communities from Lake Kivu, Rwanda - Sediment site 10cm | ecosystem: Environmental > Aquatic > Freshwater > Lake > Sediment | place: Rwanda: Western Province, Lake... | reverse complement strand
GGAGACATCTCAATCCCGATGCAGAACGCCAAGGACCTTCCGCTCGGAAACATCGCGGTCCACGGCAAAGAAGTCTCTTTTGAGATCATCGGAGTTCCCGGGTCGCCGACCTTAAAAGGGACGCTGAGCGACGACGGCCAGAAAATCACCGGCGAGTTCAGTCAGGGCGGCCAGGCTTTTCCGGCTTCGATGATCCGGTCGGCCGGGCTCAAGGCCAAGGCAAAGGAGGCTCTCGCCGGGTTCGATGAAATCGTCAACAAGGGGCTTCAGGGACTGAATGTCCCCGGGATCGCTCTGGCCATCATCATCGAGGATGAGGTCGTTTTGGCTAAAGGATACGGCTTCAAAGACCTCGAGAACAAGGTCCCGATGTCGCCGGATACGCTTCTGGCTATCGGCTCGGCCTCCAAGGCGTTCACGGTTTTTGCTCTGGGGACACTTGTGGATGAAGGGAAGCTCGACTGGGACAAGCCGCTCCGCACCTACATCCCCTGGTTCAAGCTTTATGATCCCTTCGCCTCCGAGCGGCTGACTCCGCGCGACACCGTGACCCACCGTTCCGGGCTGCCGCGACACGATCTCGCCTGGTATAACAATACTGCGATCAGCCGCGAGGAGCTGGTCCGCCGGCTGGCCTATCTCAAGCCGACTGCCGACCTGCGCGCCGTCTGGCAATACAACAACCACATGTTCCTGACGGCCGGGTATCTGGTTGAGGTTCTAACAGGGAAGACGTGGGAAGATGGAGTCCGCGACTTGGTCCTCAACCCGTTGGGGATGAAGCGGACGAATTTCTCCGTCGCCGATTCCCAGAAGGATGCGGACTTTGCTTTTCCCTACCGAGAGAAAGAAGGGAAACTGGAAAGAATCCCCTTTCGAAGCCTCACCAATATGGGTCCGGCCGGGTCGATTAACTCGAGCGTCAACGAGATGAGCCGCTGGGTCCTCGTCCATCTCAACGGGGGAAAGCTCAAGGATCAACAGATCATCAATCCCCAAACTCTCCAGGACATGCACCTGGCCCACATGCCGACTGGTGAGACGCCGGAAATTCCGGAGGTCACGCCGGCCAACTACGGGATGGGCTGGTTTGTGGACAGCTACCGCGGTCACGGCCGGATTCATCACGGCGGGAATATCGACGGGTTTTCGGCCATGGTCAGCATGCTTCCCCAGGAGAGGGTGGGGTTTGTCGCCCTGGCCAACAAGAACGCCACCGGGCTCCCCGAACTCCTCATTCGTCACGCCACTGACTTGATTCTGGGCCTTGAGACCAAGGACTGGGTGGGTGAGGCGGCTAAGTCTAAGGTCAAGGGCGATGAAGCGGCTAAAGAGGCGGAGAAGAAAAAAGCGGCCCGCCGAGTGCCCAACACCAAGCCGTCGCATAAGCTCGAGGACTACGCCGGCGAATACTTTCATCCCGGCTACGGTGACCTCAAGGTGGCGGTCGAAAACGGCCAACTGGCCTTCACCTACAACTTTATCACGACGCCGCTCGAGCACTGGCACTACGATACGTTCAACGGATTGCGCGCCGCCGACCCGGTCTTCGAAGACCTCAAACTCAATTTCATCACGGATGCAAACGGGCACATCGCCCGCCTGGAGGCTCCCTTTGAAGCCACCCTGGAGCCGATCGTCTTCGAGAAAAAACCGGATGCCAAATTCTCCGACCCGGTTTATCTCCAGAAGTTCGTCGGCCCGTATGTCCTTATCGAGCAGGTGATCACTATCAGCCTGAAGGGAAACGTGCTTTTCGCGAGTGTGCCGGGATCGCCCGAAATGGAGCTTGTGCCGGGGTTGGGCGATGAATTCACGCTCAAGCAGATGAAGGTGGTCAGCCTGCGCTTCAAGACGGATGCCAAAGGCAACGTCGTGGCCATGGAGCTTGTCCAGCCCGGCGGGATTTTTGAAGCCAAACGGCAGGCGAAATAGGTGTCGAGCAAAGGCTGACTTGTTTTCCCTGAAAGGAGCCAGACAATGAAGAAGAGAATCCCGGTCATCGGTCTCGTTTTGGCGGCCATTTTTTTCTTAAGCCTGTCCGGCGCGGCTGAACTGCTGTTTGAAAAAGGCGAGTATGCAGCTCGGAGGAAGAACCTGATCGAAAAGATCCCGGATGGGCTGGCTGTCATTCTTGGGGCGCAGAACGTCACGGGATATACCGAATACTTTCAGAACAATGATTTTATGTATTTCAGCGGAGTGGAGATCCCCAACTCTATACTGATTATTGACGGTGTCAACAAGGACAGCGCTCTATTTTTCACGATCAGCGAGCGAGAGGCCCGGGGGGAGAACATCAGCATGGACCTCGTTCAAAATCCCCGGGAATACACGGGGATCGAGAGATACTTTCCGCTCGAGCAGTTTTCGGGCTACCTCGCCCGGCGAATTCGTGAGGGAATCCGTACGATCTACACCCCCTTCCTCCCCGAGGAGCTGATGCGGGAATGCTCCGAGGAAAAAATGCGGGCGCTTCGCGAAAACATGATTTTCAATATATGGGACGGGCGGCTGACCCGCGAGCTCCAATTCGTCAAGCTCCTGCGGGAGCGGTATCCCCAGGCGGAGGTTAAGGATTGTTCCGCGATGATCGCCGAGCTGCGGTCGATCAAGTCGGCCGCAGAGGTCGAGCTCCTGCGCCGGGCCGGCCGGATTGGAGTCAAGGCCCACATCGAGACCATGAAGGCCACAAGACCCGGAGTCTATGAATACGAGCTGGCGGCGCTATATGAGTATATCTGCAAGAAGGAAGGCGCCCAGAGCCTGGCCTATAACGTCATCATCAGCTCGGCCGAGAACCATCCCTACCTCCATTACTACAAACACAACCGGCGCCTGGTCGACGGGGACTTTCTGGTCATCGATGCCGGGCCGGATCTCGGCTATTATGACGTTGACATAACCATCTCTTATCCGGCCAACGGCAAGTTCACCCCCCGCCAGAGAGAGATTTATGAAGCCTGCCAGATTATTGAGGAAACCTGCCTTTCCCTTTATCGGCCGGGCATCACCTGCGAGGAGGTGAACGAAAAGGTCAAAGAAATCCTGGCCCAAAAAGGTTATGACGTTTCCAAAGACTTGTTCCAGATGATGATCCGATGGGGCGGGTGCAGCCACTATGTCGGGATGGCCGTCCATGATGTCGGGGGAGCGCCGAGGGGCCCCCTGAAGCCCGGAATGGTTTTTGCCTGTGATATCCTGGCCGTTTTCCCCGGGGAGAACCTCGGTGTCCGGGTGGAAGACACGGTCCTCATCACCGAAGACGGCTGTGAGAACCTGACCGCCGGGATTCCTCGAAAGGTGGCGGATATCGAAGCCCTGATGAAAAAAAGGGGGATAATTCAAATATTGAAGGAGAATAAGTCTTATCGGCCGTAATGTCTGGTGAGGGGGAGAGGCCTCAAGACTTTTTCTTCAGCGTCTCCAGTAGGGCTCTCACCTGGGCGGACTGGGGCGAATCCGGAGCCAGGCCGAGGTATTTTTCGAGATTCTCAACAGCCGCCTCCATTTCCCCTTTTTTGAGCAACGCCAATCCCACCTGATAATAGGCGGCGGCGAAGGTGGGGTTTATCCCTTTGGCGGCCGTGAAATGCTGGATCGCCTCATCCACACGGTCATGCTGGTAGTGGATGATCCCGATATTGTAGTGGACCTCGGCGTTCTCAGGCTGCAGCTCGAGCGCCTGCGAAAAGGAAGCCAGGGCCCCGGCGATTTCAGCTTCCCCTTCTGCTTGCGACTGAATCGAGAGAAAGACACGCTTTATGCGGGTGATTCCAGGATTTCCAGGTTTTTGCTTGAGGGGAGATATGAGAACGGATTCAAGCCGGAAGTCATCGTCTCGTTCGGGAGTATTTGAGCCCAATACAGAACCTCCGGTTTGGCCGTGCTGTCGGGCTCACAGGTGATATTGCCGAGCCATCCTTAGCAGTGTCCATATACACTCTGTTCTACGGGGGCAGAAACCGCGTCAATCGGGTTTGCAGCCCCTTTCGAATTGTGGTACATAAAGGGATGCAATAATATTTCCTGAAAGGAGCGGCCAATGTGTGAAGTCCGGGATGTTTTCATTGTCGGCGCGGCGCGAACCGCGATCGGCGCTTTTCTGGGCAGTCTTAAAGATTTTACCGCTCCCGAGCTCGGCGGAATCGCCATTAAGGAGGCGTTGAAGAGGGCGAACTGCCGGCCCGAGGATGTGGGTGAGGTGATTATGGGAAACGTCGTCCAGGGCGGGATCGGGCAGGCGCCGGCCAAACAGGCGGCGGTCAAAGGAGGAATCCCGTATTCGGTCAGCTGTTTTGCGGTGAACAAGGTTTGCGGGTCGGCGCTCAAGGCGGTCGCCCTTGGCGTCCAGGCGATCCAGCTCGAAGAGAAGGAGATCGTCGTCGCTGGGGGCATGGAAAGCATGAGCAGGGCTCCCCATGTTGTCTGGGGACTGAGGGAGGGTGTAAAGTTCGGCGATGTCCAGATGAAAGATTCGATGATACTGGACGGCCTCTGGTGTGCCTTTGACAACGTCCATATGGGGATGACCGGGGAGGTCATCGCTGAGAAGTTCGGAGCCACCCGCGAAGAGCAAGATCAGTATGCCTTCAGCAGCCACCAGAAGGCAGTCCGGGCTATCGAAAAGGGATATTTCAGAGATGAGATCGTCCCGGTGAGCATTCCCCAGAAGAAGGGCGAGCCGATCCTCTTTGAGGTCGATGAGGGGCCGCGCAGGGAAACAACGCTCGAAAAGCTGGCCAGGCTCCGGCCCGTTTTTAAGAGGGACGGGACGGTGACGGCCGGGAATGCCTCCAGCTTGAACGACGGCGCTGCAGCCGTGGTCATTGCCTCGATGGACGGCATTAAGGCCAAGGGGCTGGCCGAGCCGATGGCGCGCATTCTGGGGACGACGACGAACGGCGTTGAGCCCTCGATGGTCATGTACGCTCCCAAAGGAGCGATCGAGAGGCTCCTGGCCAATGTCGGCTGGAAGATCGGAGACGTTGACCTCTTTGAGATCAACGAGGCCTTCTCCGCCCAGGTCGTCGTCCTGCTAAAGGAGCTCAAGCTCGACCGCGAGAAGGTCAACGTTCACGGCGGCGCCGTGGCTCTGGGCCATCCGATCGGTGCGACCGGGGCCCGCATCCTGACAACCCTGGTTTACGCCCTGAAGCACCGCGGCCTGCAGCGGGGAATTGCTTCGCTCTGCCTCGGCGGGGGAGACGCGGTGGCCATGGCGATCGAGATGGTTTGATAGGAACAAGGAGGGGGCAATGGACATTAAAACTATCGGAATAGTCGGAGCCGGAACCATGGGCGGCGGCATTGCCCAGGTGGCGGCCACCTCTGGATTTGAAGTCCTCGTCCATGATGTCGGACAGGAACAACTTGACCGGGGGCTGAAGACAATCGACAAGAGCGTCTCCAAGCTCATCGAAAAAGGGAAAATCACCGAGGACAAGGCGAAAATCCTGGGCCGGATCCGGACAACAACCTCGCTCGACGACTTCAAATCCGTCGATTTCGTAGTCGAGGCCGTGTTCGAAGATTTCGAGGTTAAAAAGAAGGTCCTGGTCGCCCTGGACAAGGCCCTCGCGTCTGAGATCATCCTCACCTCGAACACCTCGTCGATCTCGATTACGCGGCTGGCGGCGCTGACTTCCCGGCCGGGTGGGTTCATGGGCATGCACTTCATGAATCCGGTTCCGCTCATGACCTTGGTCGAGCTCATCAAGGGGATCGCCACAACGCCCGAGACTTTTGCTGTTGTCAAAGGGCTGGCCGAGAAAATGGGGAAAGTGCCGGTTGAAGCCAACGATTACCCTGGCTTCATCTCCAACCGCATCCTGATGCCGATGATCAACGAGGCGGTCTACGCCCTGATGGAAGGCGTCGGGTCGGTCGAGGCCATCGACACCGTGATGAAGCTCGGCATGAACCACCCCATGGGGCCCTTAGCTTTGGCCGACCTGATCGGGCTCGACGTCTGCCTCTACATCATGGAGGTCCTCTACGAGGGCTTCAAGGATTCCAAGTATCGGCCTTGCCCGCTCCTCAAGAAATACGTCGATGCCGGTTACCTCGGGCGCAAGTCCGGCCGCGGGTTTTACGACTATCAGCCGAAATAGGGGATCATCCGAAAAACGGAGCGGTCCCTGCTTTAACAATCGGCGATTCGTGCTAAAATAGGGGAAGCGGATCGCGCCCGCTTCTGATAGAGTCTGCCCCGGGAAGGCGTCTCTATTGATGAGGAGGAAAAAATGGACAGAGTGAAAAACGACGATATGGAAACGAAGCAGGCGTCGCGGTCCAAAGCCATCGAGGCGGCCGTATCCCAGATCGAGAAGCAGTTCGGCAAGGGGTCGGTCATGAAGCTCGGCCAGAAAGAGGCGGCTGTCAAAGTGGGGGCGATCCCCACCGGCTCGATCGCCTTTGACCTGGCTCTGGGGATCGGCGGGTTCCCGCGAGGCCGGGTCGTCGAGGTCTTCGGCCCTGAGGCCACCGGCAAGACAACCCTGGCCCTCCATGTCATCGCCGAGGCCCAAAAACGGGGCGGCCAGGCCGCCTTTATCGATGCCGAGCATGCGCTCGACCCGACATACGCCGGAAGCGTCGGAGTGGACGTGGACAACCTCCTCATCTCCCAGCCGGACTACGGCGAACAGGCCCTGGAGATCGCCGAGGTCCTGGTCCGGAGCGGCGCCGTTGATGTCATTGTCGTCGACTCGGTGGCCGCTCTCGTCCCCAAGGCCGAACTCGAGGGCGAAATGGGCGACGCCCACATGGGCCTTCAGGCCCGGCTGATGTCCCAGGCCCTGCGCAAGCTCACGGCCATCGTTGCCCGGTCCAAGACCTGCTTCATTTTCGTCAACCAGATGCGGGAAAAGATCGGCGTCTTCATCGGGAACCCGGAGACGACGACGGGCGGCCGGGCCCTCAAGTTTTACTCTTCGATGCGCATCGACGTCCGCCGGATCACCTCGCTCAAGGAGGGAGACGCCATCGTCGGGAACCGGGTCAAGGTGAAGATTGTGAAGAACAAGATGGCCCCGCCCTTCCGTGATGCCGAGTTCGACATCATTTACGGCCACGGCATCTCCAAAGAGGGCGACCTCGTCGACTGCGGAGTGAACTTCGGCCTCGTCGAGAAAACCGGCACCTGGTATTCGTTCAAGGGCGAGCGGATCGGCCAGGGCCGGGACAACGTCAAGAAAGTCCTCAAAGAAAACCCGGAGCTGGCGGCTGAACTGGAGCGAGAGATCCGGAAAAAGACGGGTCTGCTCGACGAAGAGAAGCCAGAGAAAGAGGGCAAAAAGTAAATCATGCGACGGCGGCGATTTCTGGTGTTGACGGGCGCGGGCGGAGCGACATTCGCACTGCGGCGAGTCCTCCGCTCAGAAGCAAATCTGATAATGGAGGAAAAATCAATGGCTTACACGGCGAAAGACTATTCGAAGCTCATCGGCATGGCGGGGTTCAGCGAGACCCTGCTCAAGAACCATTTCACTCTCTACCAGGGCTATGTGGCCAACACCAATAAAGTCCTGGATGCGCTGGCGGCAATGCTCAAGGACGGCAAGACGGCCGCTCCGGAGTATGCCGAGCTCAAGCGTCGGCTGGGCTGGGAGTTCGACGGCATGCGGCTCCATGAATACTACTTCGAGAACCTCGGGGGGAATGCTCCTCTTGACCGGGAGGGGAAGCTCGGGAAGAAAATCGTCGAGAGCTTCGGAAGCTACGAAGCCTGGGAAAAGGATTTCAAGGCGGTGGGCGCAATGCGGGGCATCGGCTGGGCGGTCCTCTACGAGGATATCACCGATGGCCGGCTCATCAATTTCTGGATTAACGAGCACGACCTCGGCCATCCGGCCGGCGGCCAGCCGATTCTGATTATGGACGTCTTCGAGCACGCCTTCATGATCGACTACGGTCTGAAGCGGGCGGACTACATCGAAGCCTTCTTCAAGAACATCGACTGGAAGGCGGCCGAAGCCAGGCTCAAATAGCCCTTGTCGATGGTCCAGAGGGAGCGGGTCCGGCCGCTCAATAACGAAGAAGAAAAAAGGCGGGACTTCGTTCTCTACTGGATGCAGGCGGCGCAGCGTGCCGAATGGAACCACGCTCTGGAATATGCGGCCCGGGCGGCCAACGCGAGGGGGAAACCGCTCGTTGTCTTTTTCGGCCTGACCGAGAAATTTCCCGAGGCCAACGAGCGTCATTATGCGTTCATGCTCGAGGGGCTGAAGGAGGTCGGGCGGACTCTTGAGGAACGGGGCATCCGGTTTGTCCTTCGCCACGTCTCTCCCGAGGCCGGGGCTGTCGAGATGGCCCGGCGGGCGGACCTTGTTGTCGTCGACCGTGCCTGGCCGAGCCACCCCGTGCTCGGAAAGGTGCGGATTATGAAGGCTTCAGGCTTGAGGCGCAAGTTCGACGCCGACGCCTACGCCCGAAAATACGAGGCTTAAAATGGCCAAGATCAACCACCGGCGTTCGCGCAAGATTGGGCTCCCCCCCGGGAGTCTCGTCCATATCGGAGAAAAAAAGGCCGAGCAGACGAAAATCACCATCCTGGACTATGACGGGCGAAACTTCCAGGAGAAAGAGGCGAAGTCGGTAGAGGAGTGCTTTCCGTTCAAGGAGACGGCCACCGTCACCTGGATTAACATCGACGGCGTCCATGATGGCGAACTCATCGGGAAGCTCGGTTCCTCGTTCGGCATTCATCCTCTGATTCTGGAGGACATCATGAATACGGCCCAGCGGCCGAAGATGGAGGATTTGGGAGAATACATCTATGTTGTCCTCCGGATGCTGAGCATTGAAAAGGGCAAAGCCGGAATCTTGTCGGAGCAGGTCAGCCTGATTCTCGGCCCCAATTTTGTCATCTCCTTCCAGGAAAGTGCCGGCGGGGACGTTTTCGATCCCGTCCGGGAGCGGATCCGCACGGGCAAGGGGCGGCTGCGGACGCTCGGGGCCGATTACCTGGCCTATGCCCTTGTCGATGCCATTGTCGATAACTATTTTATTGTTCTCGAGAGACTCGGCGAACGGGTCGAGGGACTCGAGGATGAGCTGGTCAGCGAACCGGATCAGGAAACGCTCCATGAGCTTCACGAGCTGAAGAGGGAGATGATTCATGTCCGCCGCTCGGTCTGGCCGCTCCGGGAAGTGATCAGCGGGCTGGGACGGGCCGAGTCCGTGCTGATTCAGCGGGGAACGGGCATCTTTCTCCGCGACGTCTATGACCACACCATTCAGGTCATCGATACCGTCGAGAGCTACCGGGATATGCTCTCCGGCATGCTCGACATCTATCTTTCGAGCGTCAGCAACCGGATGAACCAGGTCATGAAAGTCCTGACCATCATCGCCACGATCTTCATTCCCCTGACCTTCATTGCCGGCGTTTACGGGATGAACTTCCGCCACATGCCGGAGCTCGAGTGGCGCTGGGGGTATTTCGTCGTCGTGGGGAGCATGCTGGCCATCGGTGTCCTGATGGTGATACTCTTTAAGCGAAAGAGGTGGATGTGATGAAAACAAAGCTCTTGATCGTCGCCGTCCTGCTCGTCCTGCTGGTCATCATCCTCGTCCAAAACACCCAGGAGGTGGTCTTCCGGATTTATTTCTGGAAGATCAGCATGTCCCAGATGGTTCTCGTTCCGCTCGCCGTCCTCATCGGGTTCTTCTTTGGGTACTTTCTGGCCAAGACGCGCAACGGCAGAAAAGGCTGAAAGCGGGCGGTCCGGGTCGCGGGCTGCGGAATGAGGGGGAGCCAGAATTGGGGGGACACATCACTTAATTCGCGCCCGAGGTGTGGGGAAATGGAATTAAGTGATGTGTCCCCCCCATTCTAGCGCCTAATTCTGCGCCGGAATCGGTAGCCAGATTCACCGGAATACGCAAACAAAAGGAGTTACCTGCGATGAGAAAGTTCTTTAGCCATTTGAAAACATATATTTTTAGAGGCCTCCTGGCGGTCATCCCGATCGGGCTTTCTTACCTGGTCATCCGCTTCTTCTATTTGACCATTGATGCCCGCATAACGAAGCTCATCAATCGCTGGCTCGGCTTCAGGATCCCCGGGCTGGGAATCCTGCTTGTGATTGTCTTTCTCTACCTTCTTGGCTTGGCGGCAAGCCATTGGGCCGGTCGGCAGGCGTTCGGGTTTGTCGAACGGGTGACGAGGCGCATCCCGCTCATAAAGACGGTTTATACGCTGGGGAGACAGCTGGCCGATGCGCTTTCTCTTCCCGAGAAAGGAGCTTTCAAGCGGGTTGTCATGGTGGAACATTTTAGACCGGGCATCTGGTCGATCGGCTTTGTTACCGCGACCGTGAAGGACCGCGATACGGGAGAGAACATGATCCGGGTGTTCGTGCCGACAGCTCCCAATCCGACCTCGGGGTTCGTAGTGACGTTACGAGAGTCTCAGGCAAAAGAGACCGACTGGTCCGTCCCCGAGGCCCTGAACTTGATCCTCTCGGGTGGGATGATCGGGCCGGAGGAGTGATCATGAACGGTGTGTATCTTGGGGGACACCAGCCGCAATTCCTCTAAGGGCGTTTTTTGAGGATGAATTGAAGTTGCAGTCCTAGAAATACTGCCCGAATAAGAGTTATCGCCGGGAAAAAGCGCTCCAAAAAAGACTTGACAAATCTGCCACGCTGTATTATTATCATAATACAATAATACAGAGGATGCTCAAATGATTACGATTGATACCTCGGGATTCATCCCGATCTATGAACAGATCAAAAAAGGTATCAAGAGCGAGGTTTCGCTTGGCGTTCTCAAGCCCAACCAGGCTCTGCCGTCTATCCGGGACCTGGCCGCGGAGCTCGTGGTCAATCCCAACACCGTAGCCCGCGCTTATAGGGAACTCGAGCTCGAAGGGTTTATCTCCACGCGCAAGGGCAAGGCTAGTCTTGTGGCCGAGAACTCCTCTGCCCTGATAGAAAAGGAAAAAACGAGACTGATAGAGGAGGTTATTGACCGTGCAATCTCAGAGGCCAGGAAGTTCGGCCTGAACTCCTCCGAGATCAAAAAGATCGTCGAATCCCGGCTCAAGAACCAGGAGAGACGCAGCGAAGGAGTAGGAAAATGAGCGAGCTACTGAAGACTACCAACTTGATCAAGTCGTTCGGCCGGCACCTTGTCTTCAGTAATCTCAACCTCAAGCTGGGCGAAGGAAAGGTCCATGGGCTTTTGGGTTTGAACGGAGAAGGGAAGACCACCCTGATCCGGATCCTGCTGGGCGTAATTCCCCCGGACGCGGGCCAGATTCAGTACAAGGACAACGCCGTCTCCTATCGATCCGACGCCTACAAACAAGAAGTCGGGTACATCCCCGAGGATCCCTTTTTTTACGGCGGGATGAGGGTGGGCGAGCTTCTGGATTTCAACGCCGCCTTCTATCGCCGCTGGGATGCCATGCGGGCGGCCGACCTCCTAAAGCGCTTTTCGCTGGACAGAAGGGCGAGAATTAGAACGCTCTCCCGCGGGATGAAGCTCCGGCTCGAGATGGCGGTTGCGCTGGCCGCCGGTCCGGCGCTGCTCGTCCTCGACGATCCCACATCCGGGCTCGATGTCCCGACGCGCTATGATTTTCTCCAGGACATCATCCGCGAGCTGGCGGATTCCGGGACTACTATCCTTTTCTCAACCCATCTTGTCCATGAGCTCGAGCGGATTGTCGATCACCTCTTCATCCTCCATCGCGGCCGCCTCATCCTGGACGAAGGATACGAGACCGTCAAAAAATTTACCCGGCGGGTCCGTCTGGTTTTCGAGGGCGAGCCTCCCCGGACTCTTGGGGTTGACGGCGTTCTTTGCGAAACCCGGGAAGGTCAGCGGATGGAGGCTGTCGTCTATCCCTGGTCCGCTGATAAACAGAAAAAGATGGAGGAGTTCTCTCCCACGCTTCTGCACGTCGAGCCTTTGACTCTGGAACAGGTTTTCCGGAGCTTTGTCGCCGGTTGAGGAGAAGCGCCATGTTCAAACAGATGATTGTCAAGGAATGGAAAGAAAAAATCGGGCTGTTCCTGTTTGCCCTGGCGGGGCTTCTGCTCTTTGCCCTGGCTTTCTCCGGATATTCCAAGGATAAAAACACGCTCGACATCCTGGCCACCACGCTCGTTCTCATCTTCCTGCCCGTCTTCTCCTTGCTGCTGGGCGCCAGCGGGTTTTCTTCCGAGCTCCAGGACGGGGCCTGGGCCTATCTTTTTTCGCGGCCCGTTAAAAGATGGCGGATCTGGCTGGCCAAGTATTTCTCTCTCTTCACGATTCTGTCCGTCGTTATCCTTCTTTTTACCCTTCTGGTCAGGCTGCACCCGGCGCTGAAACCCACCCCTGACACGTTCAGTTTCCCTCTGCTCGACGAGGACATATCCTATGGAATCCTGGCTTTTGTCCTGCCCCTCCTGCTTTTCACAACGGCTTTTTCTCTCTCCATCCTCTCCGAAAAGACGCATGCCGTCGCCTTCCTGGCGGCCTTCGTCTGGATTGTCCTCCAGGTGGCGGTGACCCGGGGCAGCTTTTCGCTACTCAACCGCGGGATGTTCTACTCTCCATTTTCGCTTGTCTCCATCCTCAGCATCCTCATTCCCTTGAGCCTGGCCTTGGCCTCTCTCGTCACTTTGAACAGGGCGGATTTTTCTCAGCCCAGGAGCAGAGCCTGGATGTTCACGAAATCCGCGGCGGCGTTCATCCTGGCGTCCGTTGCGCTTGTGGCGGTCTTTACATTCGGCACCGGGATGTTCCAGAGAGATCGCTATATCTACAATCTCGAGGCCCGCAATGACGCCTTCTATTTCGCCACGGAAAAGGGATTTTTTAGGTTTGACCTGGCTGGGGGGCAGACGAAGAAGCTGGCCCGGCATCCATCGATGTGGGGGTACATGTCCATGGCCGGGGACAAGCTGGCCTTTACCTCCTATGACTATGGCGGGGGATGGCGCGGTTTCGCCCAGCTGCGGATCATGAGCAGCGACGGGAAGGAAGACCGGCTGCTGGTCGGGACAGAAAATCAGGGTTCGCCTCTTTACGGAGGCACCATCTATCCTGTCCGTATTTCTCCCAGCGGCGATAGAGTGGCGTTTATCGTGAAACATGGTCCCAAGGCGACCGCCGAGGATTTATGGGTGGTCAGAAGCGATGGGTCAGGCCTGAAGGGCTACGACCTGGGAATTCCGGATGCCGAATACTACATGATTGTCGGATTCGGAAGGCCTGAAACTTCGGTCTTCGTTCTTTGCGTGCAAAGAATCAGGCCGGGGAACAGGGATGCGCGGATGGGGGCCAGGCTCCTGCGCGTTGATTTGGAGTCCGGCGGGGTCGAGACACTCGCCGACCAGATCCGCAAGCCGTACGTCGCCTCCATGCCGCGGGAGACGTGGACATCCGGCCCCGGCGGGATTGCTTATATCCAACATGATGAGGCCGCGTCCAAAGAGATCTTGGCTGTGCTCAATCCTGAGACGCTCGAAATACAAACGGTTGATCTCGAAGACTCTGTCACCGCCTTCCGCTGGAACAAGTCCGGGGATGAGCTGGCCTTCCTTACTGCAGGCTCCCGGCTCGGGGTTTATTCTTTGGCCGAGGGCAGAATTGTCCAGGTCAAGGAAATCAAGGGCTATGACCTCCGCTGGCCATCGGAGGCGCTAGAATGGACGTCGGACGGCAGGATTATGCTGCGAAAGATCGAAGAAAAGGTTTCTTCTATCTGTTTCCTGGACGCGAACCTGTCCGAGCAGAAGGCCATCCGGCTGCCCTTCAGATCCCACTACGCCTCGCGAATCTGGAGCGCAGGCAAATATGCCATCGTCGAGGATACCGAAAACCATCAGCTCTGGGGCGTTGACCTCGGAACCGATCAATGGCTCAGGATTTATTGAATAAAGAAAAATCGGGGACCCATTATTGAGGACTGAGATCTAAAGAAAAGGCGATAAGAATGAAGGAAAAAACCGTCATCGGTTTGACGCGATTACTGACGCTCTTGATCATAACCAGCCTGGTCTCGCTTGCCTGGCCCAGTCCAGGGCTTGGGGTTTCAAGCAAAGCCGGCGGGACGCAGGCCGGCCAGGTCCCGATTATAGATAACGGCAAGATTCCTCAACCACCCGACAAAAAAGTGCGCACGATCATATTCAAGGAGGATCTCACGATCGGAGTCCGCGAGGGCGATGAAAATTACATGTTTGGCGAGCGTGTCTATTTCAACGTGGATGACGAAGGAAATATTTTTGTCACCGACTGGGACCGGAAGCGAATCCAGAAGTACGGGCCGGACGGAAAATTCCTCCTCAGCATCGGAGGAGAAGGGCAGGGCCCCGGGGAATTCAAGAATGTCTGGGAACCGGAATTCGACAAGGACGGAAATCTCTATGTCGTGGATATCTCGCAGAAGAGGATTTCATTCTTCGGCCGCGATGGGCGGTATCTCAGGCAGACCGGGTTTCCGCAGATAAACGTTTCCAGCAGCATCTACATCAACTCTCGCGGCCGTTTCCTGATGGCCGTCGATGAAACGAAGGAAGAGCGGGAGGGCGGTATGCGCTGGGAGACGATCATCGGTCTCTATGACAACACGTTCCGGCCGATTGAGATATTCCATCGGGAAATGCACGAGATGAGAGCGCCAGGCAGCCGGGAAGAGGATTCAATCGCCCGAGCCTTGGCTGCATCGATGAGTGATACGGCCTTCAGGCCGGAGCCCCACTATCTCTTAGCCTCAAACGACGAGATCTATTTTGGGTATTCAAACGCCTACGAAATCAAGGTCTATTCCCCCGAGGGGAAGCCGGCGCGAGCCATCCGAAAGGATTATAAGCCGGTCCCTGTCACGGCGAAAGACAAAGAGCGATTCGAGGAATACCAGAGAGTCGAGTTTCTCCGTTTTCTTCCGGCTCAAGCTGAGAAGGTGACGGAGAAAGCTTTGAGACTTATCCAATATCCGAAATTCAAGCCCGCCTACCAGGGCTTTGCCCTGGCCGATGATGGCTGGCTCTTTGTGATCATTAATAGCGAGGGAAGTGAGCGGACCGTGTTGGATGTGTTCGACGGCCAAGGCCACTATGTCTCCCGGACCGAAGCAGCCATTCCGTCGGAGGGGCTCCGCCTCAAGAAGGGGAAGGCCTACGCCATCGCCACGGAGGACGGCTATAAATCCGTGAAACGGTTTAGCTATGCGGTGAGGGAAAACTGAGGTAGTCATGGATGGTCGATTTGCGCGGCGGCTGGCGTTTGGCGCTGCGGCGAGCGTTCATCTGCTCTGAGCTTCGGGAAAGGAGGGCCGAATTTCCTGGAGCACCGTTTTCCCCCATTTGAATTAGGCGTGTCTTGACATATTTTACCGGGCGCCCGTACAATCGCCGAGTGAAAGAGCGGGCGGTACGCATAGTCATTCCGATCATTTTTCTCTCGATTGTCGCGGCGGGATGGAGCATGAGACTTGATGATGACCCAAAGGCCGGAAAAATCAACGCGATCTTCTCGGCGGTAACAGAGGACCATGCGCCCGGGCTGGCTGTGCTCATTCGAAAAGACGGCCGGACGCTTTTTGAGAAAGGGTACGGACTGGCGGACCTGAGGACAAAGCGGAGGATCGACGCCCAGACGAATTTCCGGCTGGCCTCGGTCAGCAAACAGTTCACAGCCGCCGCCATAATGCTCCTAGTGCGTCAGGGAAAGCTGCCGATCGACGCAACGATCGCGGACGTCCTACCCGGATTCCCCGCGTACGGACGGCAAATGACGATCCGCCAGCTTCTGAACCACACCTCGGGCCTTGAGGATTACGAACGCTTGATGGAGAGGGCGGGGGAGGGTGGAGCCCGGTGGAGCGCGACGCGGCAAATCCGGGACGCCGAGGTCTTGGCTCTGCTCGAGAAAGAGACGTCGACGAAGTATCCCCCGGGAACCCGTTGGGCATACAGCAACTCCGGGTATGTGCTGTTAGGGCTCATCGTGGCCAAGACGTCGGGCCAGCCGTTTGAAGAATTCCTGAGGGAGCGGATTTTTGAGCCGCTGGGCATGAACCATACGCTGGCCTTTGTGGAGGGCCGGAATGAGGTCCCCAACCGGGCTTTCGGGTATTCCAAAGACGGCGATGGCTTCAGGGAAACCGACCAGAGCCCCACTTCTGCGACGCTCGGGGACGGAGGCGTGTATTCGAACCTGGAGGACCTGGCCAAGTGGGACGAAGCGCTGACGCACCATACTCTACTCAATGAAAAAGAAATGCAGGCCGTGCTCACCCCGGGCCCAGAAGCGGCGGATGTCCTTGAGAGCGAGTAGAGCTCTCCCCTCGGCTGAAAGATAGGCTCCGGGGCGTCAATATCTCCCCCAATGCCGGGGAGTTCAGGATCACTTCTTCACATACCGGGCGATGGACTCGTGGGTGGCGAACCAGACGTTTTTCCGCGCTAAAATGTGCTGGATGAGACTCTCAAGCATGAGGATGCGGCTGCGATGGCCGATGAATTTGGGATGCATGGTCAAGACGAATAGAGTCCCCTCCTCGTAGGCCTTGTCAAACTCGGCCGCCCAGATTTCAAAGACCTCGTTCGGGGTGATATGCGGTCGGACGGCAGCGAAGCGCTCGAACCCGAAGTAGGGGTAATCGTCGAGAAGCCACTCGACCGGAAGCTCCACCACACCGGTCGGCTTCCCGTTTTCGAGGAGCTCGTAGGGGCGGTCGTCGGCCATGAGGCTGCTGTCGTAGAGAAGCCCGAGCTCGCGGATGAGCCTGAGGGTTGAGGCACTGAAATCCCAGGACGGGGTGCGGATTCCGACCGGGGCCTTTCCGGTCATCTCCTTGAGCGTGTCGAACGACTTCCTCATCAGCAGACGCTCATCGTCTTCGGAGAGAAGCGAGTTGCGCTCATGGATCCAGCCGTGGAGCCTGATCTCGTGTCGCCCCTTTTTCACGATGGCCTTGATTTCCGCGGGATGGAGAAGCGCTGTGACTGCCGGGACAAAAAACGATGCCGGGATTCGGTACTTGTCCAGAAGCGCCAGGATGCGCGGCACGGCGACCCGGGCGGAATATTCTCCCTGGGAAAGACCGCCAGGTGAGTATTGGCCGTCACGGAGAGCGTTGGTCTCGGCGTCAAAATCGAAAGAGAGGGCCACCGCGACCTGCGCTCCGTCCGGCCAAACCTGCGGAGTCAGGTCCTTCCCCGCGCGGACGGCGTTTGTGATTTTGTGGATTTGATCCATGGTTAGAAGCCACGGCTTCTCCTGGTTATGCTCTTGGCCGAATGCCATCCAAGCGATAGCCAGATAAAAGATGAGAGCAGATGGAAAACCTGAAGACGATGCCTTTTTCATTGTTTTTCTCCTGTGTTCGGGACCATTATCTCTCTGGTTGGGCCGTTTGTTCAAATGAATCGGAGACCTCGCCTGACCAATCAGGGGAGGCCTAAAAAGAGGTCGGCGTTTCGGGACTAGATTCATTCCGAAACGCCTCCAAGACTCTGAACTAAAATCATTAACCCCTCCTACCTCCCCTGACCAATCAGGGGAGGGCTAAAAAGAGGTCGGCGTTTCGGGAAAAGGTCGGCCGAGAGCGGTCATATAGATGATGCTTTCCTCTATGCCGTCGACGCCGAGCAAGTCATTGACTTCGTCGTCATAAAGTGCGGCAACCTGGCAGGTGCCGAGCCCCAGAGAAACCGCTGCGAGGGCGAGATTCTGGGCGACGTGTCCGGCGTCGAGATAGACGTAACGATAGGCCCGTTCCTTGTACTTCCATTTGGAGCGGGCGAAAACGGCCGTCCAGGCAAATACGACTGCCGCCTGGGCCAGAAAACTCTGGTCCAGGGCCGCTTCCGCCAGGGCTTCGCGGAAATCCCCCGCCCGAAGTCGATCCAGCTCATGGTGCCGGACATCATAATGATAAATTCCCGGTTCAATGCCTTCGACCATCTGAATGGAGAGATAGGTCTCGACAGGATAGAGGGCTCCGGCCGACGGGGCCGAACGCAGGGCATAGTCTCCCATGACCTTGGTGACTCCCTGAGAGGCCCAGAGAAGCTGCGAGAGTTCGGCCGCGGTCAAAGGAACGTTCCGGAAGTCGCGGACGCTCCGCCTCTTGCCGATTGCCTTCCAGATCGGCATCCCACCCGAGCTCTCCGGCTCCGGGAGCTTTATTCTGGGCGCCTCCTTATAAACTTTGTAAGTCCCCGG
>Ga0172364_10001459_pt1 | contig 18193 bp, 12 predicted proteins | sample LakKivSesite10cm_FD_114545 | JGI IMG/M metagenome (GOLD analysis project Ga0172364, IMG submission 114545) | Sediment microbial communities from Lake Kivu, Rwanda - Sediment site 10cm | ecosystem: Environmental > Aquatic > Freshwater > Lake > Sediment | place: Rwanda: Western Province, Lake... | reverse complement strand
TTTTGACCAAGGAAATGATGGTGTATTTAAAAGATTAATTTTAAATGACGGGTCCAATGAAACCCTATCAGAATATTATGTTAGAGAACACAAGATTATATCAAATCCTGAAGACGTTATTTTGACAAATGCTGGTTTTGAATTAAATAGTTTTAAAGACAATTACAAATTTGAAAGGAATATATACACACCTAATAAGATTAATAGAGTCTCAAAAAAAGAGGGGTCCCAATCATATACTGCAACATTTAATGTTGATTTTGATTTAAACGGTGTTTTAGATAATCAAAAAAGACCGGTTAGTGAATTATTTTTTACAACAATATGGAAAGGATATTTTGGATGGACTAAAAAATTAAAACAAGGTTACGAATTTAATTTACAAAAAAATCCAGCAAATAACGAACCAACATCTTGGTGGTTAGAAACAAATACAGATTCTAACACTAATTTTACTACTAGTTCATACGGTTTGAATTCGTTAGGGGTCCCATATAATTTTATCTACACTAATTCAATAGTTTCAGGAGATGTTTTAGATGGTGATATATGTGAATGGAACAATTATACACTAAATGAAAATGTTCTATCAACACATTACCATAAAATAAGATTTAACGGAGATGTTTTTAATATTAACCCAACCACACCAACAAATCCATTAGGTTATTATTATCAACCCCATTTTGGTGTTAAGATAAGAACTTTTTCAGATTATATTGAAGAGGGAGACCCTAAAGAAGTTGTTGATGTACCAAATTATGCTTATTTCTCAGTAAATAGAAACACATTTGTCTGGAGGGATTTGTACCCATACGGATATATTGACGCGAATGATTACGGAGTTGATTTTCCGTTTTTGAATGGCAAACACCACCCCTATAGAGAAATTATATTCAGAATAATACCTGAAGGAAGTAATTATAAAGAGTTTAATACATATAATTTACCAACTATTGATGGATGTGAGTAACAAAATATATTTAAAATTACCAACTACTAATCAGACTATTAATGTACCAATAGAAATTAAATGGGATTTTTATGGTCAACAAGATAGTATTGACCTATGGGAAAAAGATGTCTTAGAAGAGGTAATTGGAATCCCTAAAGATTTTGAAATTGCTAGATTCGCACACCATGAATATGGTAATAATGGATTAACACAATTAAACTATGATTTTTATTTTTATAGTGCAAATTCAACAACATGGGTTAATAATTATCAAACGATATTTTCAGTTAATGAAATTTTCTACAGAGCAAACTCATTCAAAAAATCTTTTTTTAAATTAGATTTTTATAACTCAGCTGATACTAAATCACAAATTAATTATTTCACAATAATATTACCTACAAACTTAGGTACCACAGAGAATGGTGTTACATTATCAAATCTTTTACCAAATGTTAATATTAAAAAACCTAGTTTTTATTTAGACTATATTTTAGAAAAAGAGGGGTTCTTTATTTATTGGTTACGATACCGAGATTTTTTAAATATTGATACATTTTATATGACCGCTAAGTTTTTTGATGGAAAAAATGGGGAGTTCATAAAAATGATGACCGTTCCACAGAATACTTTATCAAATCCAAATCTATTTGATGGTAGTAATCTATTTTATTACAAAGTTCAGTTAGATTACAATGACAAAACCTATAAAATTTATGATTATTTAAATAATAGAGTTGGTGAAGGAACCCCAATAAATTGGTATCAATATAATAACCCATAATGCAAGAAAGAATTTATAACATAAGAATTTCACCTGAAGTTATAAACAACAAATTTCTTCAAGTTATATGGTCAGGGGATGGTTATTCTATTAATGTCGCTCAAAATCCATGTTGTGATGAAGAAATTCCACCAATAACAGGTGTAACAACAGGAAACACATTTGTATATGTACCGATGCCTGATTTATTGTCAGGAGGTACTAATGGAAATTCGTTACTTGATATTACGGTACCGATTTTTTTAAGTGAAAATACGGTTGATGTTGGATATTATAATGTATTTGACGGATTCCTCCTACAGAAAGACACAATGTTAAACTTTTTGTTTAGTTCAACAACATCTAACCCATACACTTATAACATATATAATACATCTGAAGTTGATATTAAAAATTATCTTTCTTTTTCATCTTACATAATAGATTGGGGGGACGGTAGCTTACCACAAACAATCACTGATATTGCACCGACACCTTATACTCACACTTACGCGGCTTCAGGGATTTATAATATTACTATGTCAGGTTTAAGTCCTTGGGGGTACAACATTATCACTAAGAAGATTAATATTCCTTTTACAGATATTATAATAGATAATCCAAATGGAGAAGCGTTTTTTGTTCCTGCTAGTGGTAATTGGTCAGGAATACCTATTTCATATGACTATATATACCATTATGATGAAGAGTGTAATGAAACAATACCTTGTTGTGAATTTACAACGATACCTTTTTTAGTAACTGGATATACTAACTCAAGTTTAAGTGATTTACAACAATATGGTGTTAATAAATACGTAATAGATAAACCCGTAAGTGGGGCTTCGGGTTCTTTAGGATTTTATCATGGTGTTGGACCTAATGGAATATATACCGCTTATACTATAAATGATATTGATTACTATGACTATAGCGATGGTACAACATTATTTGTGGTTAATTCGTCTGGTTGTACAAGTGAAAATTTAGTTTGTTCTGCAATAACTAAGAACGAAGTATTGATGAATGTTATAAGTGAAGCTGAAGTACAATCAAATATTTTTATTGAGAGGGGTAAAAATTCGGCTTTAGAAATGATAGAAAGATTAGGAGAAATAAGTAGTGTTGGTGATTTAGAAGAATATGGATATAAATTTTACAACATTATAAAAATATAAATTTGATATTTATAAAAAGATAATTAAAAAATGGCAGTAGGTACATATGGCACAATAAGACCTTCAGACGTTAGTCCTGAAGATGTTGAAATAATTTTAAATTACACACCATCAAGAGATGAGACTAACAATTTCGTGCTGAAAAAATTAAATTCAAGCGCGATATTAAAACCATATTTTAATAACACCTCAACTGGGGTTAATAACAATGTGGAAATTTTAGGTGGTTTGTATAATCTAACATTACCATCTAATGAATTTAATAAAATAGGTATATACACTTTATACATAAGACCATCAGTTATTAGAACTACAATTCTTGACTGTGGAGTATTATCCGCGTTACCTAATGTAAGAGGTTTGGTTATTGATTTAAATTCAGTTCCAGTTGAATACCGTAATAAATTTGTTAATCAAGGTTTAGTTGGGTTTAGAGTAGAATACCTTAATTCTGACGGAACAAAAATACCAAATTTTTTCAGAATAATAACATCTTCTTTCTTTTGCGAACCCGTAATTCAAAATTTAACAAATACCTCACAAAAGGCGATTAGATATAGATACACTGACAATAATACTAATCTAATATTTTGTACATTAACCCCTTCGTCATCACCCACCAACAAACCAAACGCAATACCATATATTGGACAACCTGCACAGAACATTTTGATTTCAAATACATTTTTCAATCCGATTACTTTAGATATTGAGGTTGCCGAACATGACTTTTCAACTATTGCAATTGCATTGTATGGAAACCAAACCAAATCAATTGATGACGGTATCTACACAATTTACGATTCTGATAATAATATTTACAAACAATATAACCTTTATGAAATTAAAGACCAATTCAATGAGTTGTTGTTTGAGGTGAGACAGAATAGAGGTAATAATATAGATTTTAGTAAAAGTTTTTCTAATATAATTTCGTAATGGCGATAACAAAATTTACTTGCCCACCCCAAGCATCGGGTCAAGGGTCTTTCTCAGATAATTTAGTCGGTTTTCAATTAACCACTGGTGGAGGACTTACGCAAGCAAATTTTGAATTTCAAACCACACTGAGTGAAAAGAGAGACAGAAATTTTGTTGTTGGAAATTTTTCAAATCCATTATCCTTAGATTCTTTAGGTCTTGAAAGTGCTAATCAATCTAGAGCTATTGTTGCCAATAATTTTAAAGTATATCCCAATTTTGACTTAACCCAAGTTAGTAATTTTGTATTGTATGGGTCAATGTCAAAAAGAATATCAACCTCTATCACTAAAATTATTAATTATTTTCCTGCGGCGATAGAATCAATATTTTTAGGTTTAAATTATACCACTGGTGCAACCGCGTTTAATATTATTTATAATTCAACCAACGACACAACTATATTTGAGATGGACATTGCCAGGTTGAGAAATCCATTTGGTATTGACTTTACACAAAACGCCACTAGAAATCTTGAATTAAAAGAGATTAAAGTTTCTCCATTAAGGAACTTAACCACTGAATATTTAAAATACACATTATATTATAATGGTAATGGTTATTCTTTAAAATCAATAACACCAACAACATCACTAACAACAGGTACTTTAAGAATAACAGTTAATGGCAAACCATTCGGTAGTAATAGTTTTGTATATGATACATTAGTAATTAGACCAAATGACCAAGTGGTAAGTAATGTATTTAATGAAGATTTAGATGAAGTTGAACAATTTATTTTAAATAGAGATATCTTCCCAATTTACACGGCATCATTTAAAGTACCGAAAGAGGCGGATAATGGGCAATATTTCATTACCACTCAAAATGTAACTTGGTCGTTAGATGGGGTATGGAATATTGACATAAGAACGTTCCAATTCACGAATTACTTATCGACTATAAGTGAAATTTCAGAATCATTTGATTCTTTTAAAACAAATTTAATTAGTAGATTTTTAGTTACAGGTGCGTTTAAAGACTTTGACACCGAAGGTCAAAAAGTTGAAAAATTATTACAAATTTACGGTAGAAGTTTTGATGAAACTAAGAAGTTTATAAATGCTTTGGCATATATGAACTCGGTTCATTACAATGTGAAAAATGATATACCATCACAATTATTAAAAAATTTAGCACAAACATTAGGGTGGAATACTGATATATCACCAATAACTGAGGATAATTTTCTATCATCAGTTTTTGGTCAAAAAAATAATGATAGTTCTGATTTCTCAGGAATATCAACACAAACAACACCCGATGAATTAAATTACCAATATTATAGAAATTTAATTTTAAATTCGGCATTTTTATTCAAATCAAAAGGAACTAGAAAGGCAGTTGAAGTTTTAATGAGATTGATAGGGGCACCCGATGCTCTTGTGGAATTTAATGAGTATGTTTATTTAGCCGACCAAAGAATCAAAATTAGTGATTTTAATAAAAGTTTTGCTAGTATATCAGGAGGTACCTATGTCCAAGCAACACCATCATTGGACCCGACAGACGTTTTCTCAATATTTGGAGTTCAATATACTGGATTCACAAGTACTTACACCTTCCAAGACGTAAATTTTGGTATTGAAGAATATCCAATTGACGACGAAGGGTATCCGAAATCACCAACAAATACTGAAGGATATTTCTTCCAAATAGGTAGTGGTTGGTATGAACAAACTCCACAACACAGAGCGCCTGAACAAGCCGATTTAACAAATAGTGTTTTTACGGGAAATAATCCTAACTATCAAACATCTTTAATTCCATATTCTTACGGACAAATATATTTGAACAAATATAGAAATTTCCCATTTATGAATTTAGGTTACGATTTAACACCAACAATAGATAACAATAAGAGTTGGTGTGACTTTGAAATCGGTAGTAGAGAAAATTTAGATGGAAATTTAAACGCTTTATATAGTGTTGGTGATGATAGATTAGTTATTAATGTAAAAAATATAGATTTATTCTTAAATCCTGGTCAAGGGATAGTTTATAACGTTTGGTATATGTCAAGACAATATAATTACCCAATACCAAACCAAGGATTAGGATATGAAACACCAACAAGATGTAATCCATACCCATATAATCCATACCCACAACTTGGGGATGTTGATTGGACAGTAATAAATCCACAACCAAGAAGAAAAACATTTTTTGAATTTGCTCAAACATTTTGGCAAAACACTATTAATGTAAGAAATAGACAGTATATGTCTAATGGTAAAACAGGTGGGTATCCTACTTTAGAATCAATATATTGGAAATACCTACAATCTAACGAAACAATTAATATCCCTAACGACAACTTCACATATCAAACTATGATGGATTATGTTCATGGAATGGGTGATTATTGGATTAGATTGGTTGAACAAATGATACCTGCAACAACCATATGGAATACAGGGGTTAAATACGAGAATTCAATATTTCACCGACAAAAATTTGTTTGGAGAAGACAAGAAGGATGTCAGTTAATACCTGTACCTTGCGAACCTTGTTATGTTGAAGCCGATTTCTATCCAGATGATTGTGTATTGCAAACAGTTGAATGTTCTCTTTATCCTTGGGAACAAAACCCATCAATACAAGATTTTGCATCATTACTTGGTAATTTGTTAAATCAATATTTAAATTCTTTAGGAATACAACAAACCAATTGTTTATTATCAAGTATGGAGAGTGAATGGTATGTTGATATTAGAATTGAAGGAGTTACAGTTGTATTATATCCATTCTTTAATGGTTTTGGATATAATGTTTCAGGACTAAGTTATCCAACTAATAGTCAATGGCAAACTGCGGTAACTCAAGCTATGGAATCTTTAGAAAATTCCGGTTATGGTTACTATTTAACAACAGAGAACACTGTTTTAATATATAATAATTTGTGTTCTTTAAACATTGAAGGATTGACCCTTGAATTGAACGTAGGAGTTAATTTCCAAATTTACTGTACTCAATAATGGCTTGTAGTTTAACATATAGATTTTCAGTAACGGGTGATTGTTTATCAACAAATGTGGGGGCATTTAATGTTGATATTTATGGAAGTGCTCCACCATACAGTATTCAGTGGGTAACACCATACACAACAACTATACCACTAGGAGCCGGGGTTACCGCATTTACTCAGACAGGATTATCGGCAGGAACCTATAGTTTTTATGTTTATGATAGTTGCTCACCATCCAACACGAGACAGTTAGTTAATATTAATATATCTTCAGGAACTTGTGTCAGTATTACAAATCAAACAGATACACTTTGTGGTCTAAATAACGGTTCTTTAACCGCTCAAACAACTAATTCATACGGAACATCAAGTTTTTATTTGTATGAAACAACATATGGATATATAACTTCAGGTCAAAGCATTACAGGACAGTATGTAACACCATCAAATTTATCTGCCGGAACATATTATGTTATTGGAAATGATGGAGGTGGTTGTACAGGAAGAAGTGAGTCTTGTATTATTAAAAGCTCAACTACGGTTGATTTTGGACTATACATTGTTAATGACGCTGGATGTACCCTGAATTCAGGTAAAATATTCGTAACAGGATTAACAGGTTTTCCACCGTATTATTATTTATGGTCAAACGGTCAAACCACACCTTCAATAACAGGACTATCCTCAGGTTCTTATTCAGTGTCAATTACAGATTCAACAGGATGCCAACAAAGTAGAGGAGGAATAGTTAGTCAAGTACCACCAATGTCAATTTATACAACAAATGTGGTAAGTCCAAGTTGTTATGGAAGTGACGGTGAGCTAACGATTTATTTAAATGGAGGAACACCACCTTATTATTATTTGGCGAGTAATGGAGATAATTTTATCTCATTTAGTCAAATACAAACTTTTACAGGTTTAAGTTCAGGTAGTTTTAGTGTTCAAGTAACGGACGCTGCTTTATGTAATCACACATACAACACATCAATATTAACTCCGGGTGGATTAACAGTTTTAGGTGTTACTATAGTTAATTCTGTTTGTAACAATTTAAATGGAGAATTGAACCCAATAAATGTTGCGGGAGGAAGTCCGCCTTATACTTATACATTAGATTATCCAGGAGGGGGGTCAATATCCCAAACAACTAATAACTCAACTTTTCAATTTACATCACTTTCATCAGGGACATATAATTTACAGATATCAGATAATGGACCCTGTGTGTTTAGTCAAAATTATACAATATCAAATAGTCCTAAATTCACAATATCCACAACATTTACAGGAACCACATGTGACAATCCAAATGGAGCGATTAATATACTCCTTTCAACAGGAGGGACACCACCATACACTTATGAATTAGTTGGTGTGACATCAACCGCAACAACCGTTTCAGGATACACTTTCACTGGTTTAAGTTCAGGTACTTATTTAGCAAGAGTTACTGACACAACATGTACCCAAGAACAAACAGTAACAATAACTGGAACAGGTAGTGTTGATTTTATTTTAGTTGGTACAGATTCATTAACAGGTAACAATGGAGAAATTGATACTTTTATTACTGATGGAGAACCACCATTTGTGTTAAATTGGAGTAGTAATGTTAATGGTCAAACAGGTTTAACTGTTACTAACTTATCAGCCGGAACTTATACGTTACAAGTCACTGATAATATTGGATGTACCTTAACTAGAACAATAACAATTAATGGATATAATAGACTTGTTACCTATCAGTCATTTAATTATTGTTCAGGTGATTTCACTAACAATGGTTACACTGTTGTCAAAAAACCACAACAAATGTTAGTTGAGGGGTTCTATGATTTAACATCGGATGAAGAAAATTGTATTTTAAATGAGGCAATATTCTATGCTCAAGTTTCAGTAAATGGAGTTTCAGGGGAAACAAGTTATTTTACAGGAACTACGTTAGGGGAATACCCGACAGATAGCCAATGGTTCGCAACGGTACAAGGTCTCTTACAAGGATATCCAGAAATTGGTGAGGTAACATACGACCCTATTGAAAATATAATAAGAATTGAAACAAGTTGTGATACACAAGTTCTATCAATTGGAAATGTAACCATTGATATAAACTTTAAAATTTCTTATGATATATCTTGTGTATGTCCGTTACCGACACCAACACCAGGTCCTGATTTAGGAGAATGTGATATGATTTATATTATGCCGGGTAGCGAAATTTATGGATACAATTTTGATACCAATACTACTTCACCATTAACGGTTGCGGAATATACGTTTGATAGTCCAAGTATTGTACATACAAATAATAAACTTTACCTATATGAAACGGTAGGTTCAGTAACCAATATTAAAGAATGGGTGATTACAACCGCTCCATTTGCTGCAATATTTAATAGAACCATAACTGTTAACACATTATTAGGAAATTCATTAGGAATTGACAGTGGTTCAAATCTTTATAGTACTGATATATCTGTTACACCAAATAAGTTAGTTAAACTTGACATCACAACAAATACTGCGGTAATTACTGACTTAACTGAACTTCCTATTGATAGAAGCTCGGTAGGTAACATACAAACCACAAACGATTACATTTGGTTACTAAACCAAAGTACCTCAAGTGATTTTTATTTAACATTATATGATATAATGTCATATGAACAGGTATACGATTTAGAATTAACCCCTACAGTTGTAAATCAACCAAGTGGATTATTTGTTGATTCAGGAACGGTATATGTTGTTGACTTATTTGGAGGGGTATATTCTATTGATATGACAACACCATATAATATCACATTTAACACTACAATAACGGGGGCTTGGGTAATACTTTCAATATCTCAAATAACTAAAAATTGTTTTAACCCAACATTTAATTTACCTATGATAGGATGTTCAGAATTGATAACAATGACAGGTTCGTTTAATCCTTTTGATGGTATTTTTGAAACATATGTTGATTTAGGAACAGGTAGAGGAACTGTTGAGTTAGACTATTTAGGTTCTTTGATACCAAATACAGGTTTAATAACTAGAGCTCAAATTTATTGGGATAATGTATTAGTTGCTGATTCGCTATTCCTATCTTATTATATTGCCAACGGAACCTTAACAGCATATAATGCAGATGTATTAACAATTACCTCAACCACAACATTGAATAAATATGTTTATAATAATCCATACGGTAACTCAACAACACCAAACCCACCAATTGAATGGACCACAAATGGTCAAGTGGATGATTTGTCATTTACCCCATCAGATGTTGCACCATATGGAGAATTAAGATTATCAGGGTCAAATGGAAATCAAATTGGTGTGGTACCGAATTATCCATCACCAGCCGCTAAAGCCGGAGACACCGATATTAAATTACAATTTACAAAGACAAATACATATCCTACAGAATGTAAGATAGTTGTAACTTCATTATCACCAAGTACCTTTAACTTTATTATTGGTTGTCCAATAGAATCTGTATGAGACATTAATACTTGTCTTTAAGATTGTTTTTTATTAATGATTCTCATTAATCTTAAAGATTCTTGGTAATTTTTTTCTAAACGTTCTAACTCTTTTTCACTAACACCTTTATCACATGCTTCATCGTATAAACGTCTAGATTCCTCAATTAAGTTTGATACTGTTTTTATTAGTTTCATATATTATAAATATGGTTTGCGTAGTCATTTATTATCTTATGATAGTTTTTATATTTGTGTAAGTATAAAAAACAAATTTCATGTTATTTATATGTATTAAAGTATCATGGGTTCAAATTTATTTTTAGTATATAATACAGGACTAACAACTTATAACGGATTCACCTTTGTTGATGAAGACGGTAACACAAAAACAATTGATTTAAATATTAATGAAAGTTACTATTTAAACGCTTCAGGAGGTGTTACATCACCTTCATCTGACATTGTGGTTTATCTTATGGGTACCCCAAATAAACTTATGTCTTTTGAAAGTTGTTGTGACGATACTAAGTTTTCGTTTTATAATATAGGATTAACCCCAACAAGTTCATCAATCATATCACCATTCACAGGTCTAACTTTAAACAATGCGGTTTATTTTAATTTAGTTGAAAATACAATTGAACCAATAATTTCAAAATCATCTTGTTTCAAATTAGTTTCAACCGGTAACACGATACCAACCGGATACCCTATCTTCTCAACAATTTCATTTTTAGATTCTCAATTAGACACATTTTCAGAATATCCATATAAAAATTTAAAAGGAAATGAACTTGAGAGTTGTATTAAATGTAATCAAAAACATCCATGCCCTCCAGTACCACAAAATTTTTATTTTAAAATTTGTTGTGAAACTGGAGATATAAATACCGATTATTTTGGATTAGAATTATTAGAAGGTGAAGTTAGCGAAGGTTTAGTATTTTATGTGGAAAGTGATTATTTTACAGGATGCGCAACCGTAATAAACATAAATGAATTTCCAGAAGGGAGTCCTCTATATATTTCTGAAAATTATACTTTAGTTGAGTATCCAAGTTGTGTTGTATGTACCGGTTCAACAGTTGGATGTGAGACAACACCTAAACCAACACCAACAATATATTATTCTTCTAGCACTGTTTGTGGGGACGGAATTCTAAAAAGAAATGAATGTGACCCAATTGTAATATTCCCTATGGGAGTTGAGTGTGTGATTGTAAATCCTACTAATACAAGAACCACTGATGGTATATTATCATTATTAATTACAGGTGGAACACCACCGTATAGTGTATTATGGGATAATGGAATTTCCACACCTGCTTTATCCAATCTTGGGGTAGGAACTTACACTGCGACCGTTACTGATAGTTATGGTGATTTTATAATAATTCACTCTTGTGAATTAACAGCACCAACACCACCACCTACACCTACCCCTGAACCAACACCAACACCATTACCTGGCAGCACATTTTGTTTAACAATTACAATAGGTGATGCAACACCTCCTGAAACCACACAATTATTTTTTGAAGAAACGGGTAATGTTGTTAATGGAAGACCTGAGTATTCAGATGGTGATGGACATGATATTGTTTGGACACTATCAGTTCCTTCTTATTGGAATTTAGAAAATCCACCCGGTGGAAATGATATTACTAATCCAAATATAGACGAACCTCCTATTAATGGGTGGGTTATAAACGCTCCCTCAGGAAACATAACAGGTTTAGAAGGAGTTTGTGAAGAATATAGTAACTTATGTTTAGATTTAAAACAAGTTAAAGGTAATTCTTATTATATATCAACGGCAACATTATTTTATGCGGGTTTAGTTAATGGTTATCCATCATGGGAGGCGGCGGCTAATGAATGGGTTTTAACATGGGAACCAATGCAAAGTCGATGGGTACTTGACCCTGATAGTACATTATATTGGTATCTAATCGTTAATACAAATCCGTCAGCACCTCCTATAAGTGGGTGGCAACAATTAGGTGCGGGACCTGAGAGTTATATTACGGTAACTGAAGGTAATTGTACAACATTCGCGGCTAAGGTATCGTTAGACGCAACAACTAATGTTACTGTTAAGGGGAATGACGGTAATATTACATTAAAAGCAACAGGAGGATATTCACCTTATCAATACTCAATTGATAATGGTAATAACTATCAAAATAGTCCCCTATTTAATAAACTAAGTGCCGGTACTTATACGACAAAAGTAGAGGACTCTTCAGGAATAACGGCAACAAAAACCATAATACTTAAATAAAAGTAATAGTATTATATTTATATAAAATGGGTTACATATTAAAAAATACATCAGGATTAATTAACACCAGATTAACTGACATTGGTAGAAAAAAACTATCACAAGGTAGTTTTAACATTTCTTATTTTCAAATCGGAGATAGTGAAGTTTCTTACAATACTTTAGATGATTTTTACAATCAAACGGATACCAATATATTGGAACCCCAATTCAATGACCAAAATAATTCGGGATATCCTAATTCAAATAAACAATATGTAAAATATCCATATTTTGTTGATGGAACACAAGGTAATACTTACGGTATTCCTTATATGGATTCCGTTGTAAGTCCTGTCTATAATAGAGCAACAATGAGAGGATTTTTCATTGGTACAACATCTGCAACACCTGTTAATTGGAGTGCTTTAACAAATAATCAATACGCAATTAATTCAAATTATGTTATTGATATGTCAACTCTAACGGGTGGCTCAAGAATTACGATTACGTATAACGCTTGTAATACAGATATATTAAGAATACCACAAGCCGGTGATTTTATAACTATTTATTATGATGGTAATGGAAGTAATAACTGTGTATGTGTAAATTTACCAACACCTGGAGTTACACCAACACCATCTGCGACACCTGGAGTTTCACCAACACCACAACCATCGTTACCTCCGTGTGATGTGACACCAACACCAACACCATCGGCATCTGTTTGCCCACAACCAACACCAAGTGCTCAATGTCCACCACCTGAACCAGTCTATTGTGAAATGGAAATGAGTAGTTGTTATCACATTTTAACATATAGAATAGTTCAAGTTTGTGGTAGTGAATTGGTTTTAGATAGACCAACACCCGACTTCTCAATATTCAACAGTTCATGTGTAGCAAGAGCGATTATATATCCACCAACAATGACTGAAATCTACGATAGTATAACACCTAGTCAGCATTGGAATGATGATGTTATTAATTTTGAATCAATATGTGGTTTAGACCAATTTGATGTTAAGATTTGGAATATGAATATTCCTTGGTCAGAAAACCCTGCCGGATTAATCCCAACAATTTATGAAGGTTATTCCTACTTTGATTCAGCATCTTATAACGGGTCAAAAGAATACCTTGGATACATGTCAAATAGTGGTCAAACAGATAGTAGTTCTGTTTATTACTACAATTCATTTGATGATAAAATTACTTTAACACCTAAAGAACAAAAAGCGATTGCGATTATTCATTATACTAATCAAACTATAGATTTATTCTATGGTGAAAAATTCGCTCTTGAACCAACACCTGTTGGTGATGATGAAGATGTAATTGGACAAGCTAGAAACTTTAGAGTACATATTCCTTGGTTGATGTGGCATAAAGCGAGTGGATGTTGTGACGGACAAACATTTTATGTTGACCCCGAAGGATTTGAAGGATTCGACTTATTCAAACCGTATTATCTAACATCAAATAAAAATGATGACATGAATAATCCTGGCATGAGATACTTCCACTTATGGGATAACAATCCAAATGATGACAGATACCCAAGTAGGGTTGGTAAAGTATTCCCTGACCATAAAATTATTGTTATTGATGATGATGAAATAATTGCCGCAATGTCTTATAAGTCAAATAGAAACTGGACATTACCGGCACCAAGAGTTTCATTTGTTGCACCTAATACATGTGGTAGTGATAATCAATCAGCTACAGGTATATTAACAGGTGATACTCAGTATTTACACGTAACATATAGATTTACAAATAATAGTGGTTTTACAAATTCATTACATCGTAATTATTATTCAGTAATACAAGGTCCAAACACAACTTGCGGACCGAGAATATCTCAAAACGTTGGGGTAAGATTCGGACCCGAATTTAATTGTTTAAATTGTGTTCCTTGTAGTTCATCTTGTGCAATAACAGATGGATATTTTGCTGAAAACATTGAAATAATCTGTCAATTAGTTGAAGGTGACGGAAGACCTGAACCTGATGAATGGAAAGTATTGGACGTAACATCTCAAATAAGTGCAACAAGTGTTAATGGGTGTATAACCCAAAGTGGTTTAACTGGTACCACATTTGTGATTACTCAAGAAGAATACGATAATGCGGATTACTATAACTTGAATGATTACATACCAATGGTTCCTTTAAATGCGACAGGACAAACGCTTAATTTCGGTGATGAATATTATTTTTATGGTAATATTGAAACTGATATTCAAGCTACAATTTACGAGATGAGATATAAGATTAATTTAAGTTTTAATGAATTCCAAGCATCATCAAATCCTTCTTGGACTGGCGGAACTTCTTATATTACTGATATTGGTCTTTACGACAATGAAAAAAATCTTATGATTATATCAAAAATGCAGTCTCCTGTTTTAAGACAGGGAATACAACAATTCTTATTGAAATTCGACTTTTAAAAAATAACACTTTGATGTAAAGTAATATATTTATATATAAAGATATAAATATGACCGAAAAAACAAAAAAAGTAAGACAATCAATAACGATTGATAGTATTATTGTTGAAAAAATTAAAGAAAAACACATTAATTTTTCATCATTAGTTAATAAATTACTTAAAGAGTATTTTAGTGATGGAAAAAATATGTAATAAGTGTTTAATTAAAAAAAACATTAGTTTTTTTTATAAAAATAAAAATAATGAAGACGGATATAATAATATTTGTAAGAAATGTAAAAAAGAAACTTGTCAAAAATATTATAAAAAAAATATTGAAAAGATTAAAGAATATCGTGAAATAAGAAAGGAAGAACAGAATCAATATTCAAAAAACTATTACCGAAATAATATTGATAAAATAAAAGAATATCGTAAAAATAATGAAGAAACTCTTAAATTAAAAAGAAAAGAATATTATTTAAATAATAGGGGTAAAATGATTGAAAAATCAAAAAACTACAAGTCTCAAAACAAAGAAAAAATCCAAGAATATAATAAAAAATACCGAAAAGATAATTTAGATTGTGAAATAAATAGGTGGAAAAAATATTACGATAATAATAGAGAGGTTTTAATTAAAAAAAAATGTGATTACTCTAAAGAAAAAAGAAAAAGTTCACCATTGGAATTATTAAAACATAATATTAGAAATAGAACTAATGAATTTCTTAAATCTAAAAATATTAGAAAAACCAATAAAACATTCGACATTATTGGTTGTTCTCCTGAGTTCCTAAAAGAATATATTGAAAAACAATTTACTGAAGGAATGTCTTGGACTTTAATGGGGGCATACATCCATATAGACCACATAATCCCATTATCATCAGCAAAGACAGAAGAAGAACTTTACAAATTATGTAATTATACTAACTTACAACCATTATGGGCGGTGGATAATCTAAAAAAATCCAATAAAATAATTAATAAACAAAAATGACTCAAAATAAATTAAAACAAAATCCTAAAGTTTTAGGATTAGACGTTTCAACCCGAACTATTGGATGTGCGTTATTTGACATTCAAACACAACAATTATTGGAATTAACTCACGTTTCACCTGTACCCAAACCAAAGGAAGAAAATAAAATAAAAGAGTTATTACTCAAAAGTGGGATATTCAGAGCTAAATTAAACGAATATAAAAATTTGGGAATCACTAAAGTGATTATTGAAGAACCACTACTAAACTCAAATAATGTATATACAATTAGTGTGTTAATGAGATATAACACATTAATATGTAAAGAGGTTTATGACATATTAGGTATCGTACCTGAATTCATCTCAACCTACAACTCAAGAAAAAATGCTTTTCCTGAATTAGTACAAAAAAACGATAAGAATAAATTCGTATTATTTGGGGGATATCCTAAAGATTGTGATAAGAAACAAATCATTTGGGAACTAGTCTCAAAAAGAGAACCACAAATTCAGTGGCAATATACCAAAAACAATACTCTTAAAAAAGAGAACTTTGACCAAACCGATGCATATACTTGTGTGTTAGGTTATATGAGACAAGAAAACTTTTGGTAATTTTACACACCTGAGTCACCAACAAAAGTCCAACTATAGTTACTAGTAATATTACTTCTTGCAGTATCAGCCGCGCCACCTGAAGTGTATTGTAATCCTTGAACACCAAAAGTAATACTAGATTGTAGAGATGGCAAACTATCCCACCGTATTAATAACGCATCATAATTTGATTGGGAGACGGACGTACTATCTAACATATTCTCCATATCAAAAACATTTGAAACATTCCAAGTACTCAAATTATCATCAAAAGAATAACATAAATAGAACATTGCAAACATATTAGTCACATTAGAAACCTTCCATTGGTCAATATTATTAATTGGTGTTAGTTGGAGTTGGTGTCGGGGTCCTAGTTGGGAAAGGATTTTTTGTAGGAGTTACAGTTGAAGTCGGTGTTTTTGTAGGAGTTACAGTTGAAGTCGGTGTTTTTGTAGGAGTTAAGGTCGGAGTTATCGTATTAGTTGGAGTTATACTTGGAGTAGGTGTTGGTGTTGGACATTTATTTTCTGAACATTCACCTTTTAATACAAATGACATTTGAGTACTTCCTGTGTAATTAGAACCGCCAATACATTGTTGAGTGCTAAATCCAGGAGGTGCGAATGTTATTGTCTGAGTTGTGGCACTACACAATATCATTCTCCAAAATCCACTAGTTGCTCCCGTATTAGAAATTTCATAACAATTACAAACAGGCGTTGTCGTTGGAGTTGGTGTTATTGTTGGTGTTATGGTGTTTGTTGGAGTTGGACTAGGTGTAGGAGCAATAATAAAGTTTGTTGTAAAACAACTTGGAACCTGAGACGCTCCATATACAGCATAACCGGTGTCACCAGTTAATGTTAAAGTATAAGGTGAATTTTTATCAATATGATAAACATTATTAGATGAACTACTATCCATTAAATAAATCTCAGAATTACTTTGGAAAATACCCCAAGGGAAATTCATTGTTGGTGAAATCTGAACATCCACTTCAACACTACCACCAGGGTAACTATATTGAGTCACATATTGTTCAACTGTGTTATTATTAGTAACAATAACTTTATTGGTTGTTGTTAATAATATATCACCTGAAACAAGTCTACCTGCAATCATATCAAATTTATAAGTTGAAATTGCGGATGTTGTTGTAATATCTAAAGTAACTACAGAATTAGGTGTTGTATCTCTATTAACTGCGATTAATGTCGTATTATCAATTGCACCTAAACCAGGACCTATATTGTGAGGTAATGATATAGTTCTATTGAATGTTGCGATAAACGGAGATAAAGTAATATCCCATTCCAATATGGAATCTTGTCTTGACATCCACATTTTTGTATTAGTATGTGCAATATCGGCAGTATAATTACTTAATGTTCCTGGTACATTTAATTGAACAGTTGTGTCAGTATCAACATCATAGAAAAATACATTTTGTTGAGAATTAAATATAACCGCACATTCGGGAACAATAGGTGCGTTAGTTGGAGTTATTGTTGGTGTTGGAGTTGATGTGTTTGTAGGGGTATTTGATATGGTAATTGTTGGTGTAACCGTATTTGTT
>Ga0172364_10001458_pt1 | contig 18205 bp, 17 predicted proteins | sample LakKivSesite10cm_FD_114545 | JGI IMG/M metagenome (GOLD analysis project Ga0172364, IMG submission 114545) | Sediment microbial communities from Lake Kivu, Rwanda - Sediment site 10cm | ecosystem: Environmental > Aquatic > Freshwater > Lake > Sediment | place: Rwanda: Western Province, Lake... | reverse complement strand
TATAGAGAGCAGTTTGCGAACCCGTACCGAGCGGCAGAACGCGGTTACATAGACGATGTTATCGATCCAAAAAACACAAGAAGAGTTATTGCAAATACTATTGCTTTCCTGAGAAGTAAGTCTGAGGATAATCCTCAGAAAAAACACGGAAACATTCCTTTGTAGAGGGAAAACGGATGAAGGAATTCGCAGAAGGTTTACTTATAAGCACTTATGCTCTAGTTATCACTTTTTTGGTGCTTACCTTATTTGGATTTGTTCTTTCTCTCTTCAGGCACGTCTTTGCGTTTGAAAGAACTACTGTAAAAACAGGAGAAGTTGTCCTTGAAAAGGAAGTACGTAGCAAGCTACAAGCAAAGAAAAGAGCTATCGCTATTACCGTTGCCCTCAATGAGTACATGAGAGAAAAGACTAAACCAATCACAACAACAAGAAGAAAGAGGGCAGAGAGAGAAATATCCAGAATACTCAAATCAAAGAGGTGGAAAAATGGGTAGATTATACAAAGTGAAAGTTGACGGTGAGACTTTCTTAGTCGAAATAGAGGAAGTTCTGGAAAGACCTTCTGTAAAAAGCATTGAAAAGATTGAGCAAGAGAAAAAACCGGCCAAGCCTATTGAGCCCGAGAAGAAAGAAGTTGCAGCACCTCTCAAAAAGGAACAGGCTCCAATAAGCCACGAAGTCAAAACCGCAGGCGAGGCACAAAAGGATCTAAAGGCAACAAACGCCATACTGGCACCGCTTCCCGGAAAAGTGGTGAGAGTAAATATAAACCCGGGTAATGAGGTAAGAAGAGGTGACTTGCTTCTTGTCATTGAGGCAATGAAAATGGAGAATGAAATTCTGTCAACAAGAGACGGTAAGATAAAGGAAGTCTTTGTAAAAGCAGGAGACACGATTGAAGCAAATGCCAAGCTTCTAGTCTTTGAGGATTGAAAATGGCTATCTTAAAACAGCTTCTTTTACAGAGTGGTTTTGCACACATTGCCTGGAAAGACTTAGTAATGCTGTTGCTTGGACTTGCCTTGATATACCTTGCTATCTTCAAGAAAACAGAACCGTTGCTGCTTCTGCCAATTGGCTTCGGATGCATACTTGCAAATCTTCCACTGTCAGGATTAACAGATGCGCCAAACGGTTTGTTTTACCTGCTTTACAGGTACGGCGTGGAGACTGAAATCTTGCCTATACTGATCTTCCTTGGAATGGGTGCGTTGACAGATTTCGGGCCACTAATCGCAAACCCATGGACAATACTGATGGGTGCAGCAGCACAACTTGGCATTTTCATAGCTTTCCTTTTTGCATTACTACTGGGATTCAACCTCAAGGAAGCAGCTTCTATTGGCATTATAGGTGGAGCTATGGGCCCCATTTCCATAACAACCACGCTAAGACTTGCACCAAGACTTCTTGCGCCTGTTGCAATTGCAGCATACGGATATATGTCTCTTGTCCCGATTATTCAGCCGCCCCTTATGAGAAGACTTACTACTGATAAGGAAAGAAGAGTAAGAATGACCCAATTAAGAGATGTTTCAAGAACCGAGAAGATTACCTTCTCAATACTAATTACCATTCTCAGTGGCTTAATCGTGCCTTCAATACTTCCTCTTATCGGAATGTTCATGCTTGGCAATATATTCAGAGAATCAGGTGTTGTTGAAAGACTCACAAACACTGCTGCAAACGAACTTATGAATATTTGCATTATTTTCCTTACTGTAACTATAGGCAGCACAATGAAGGGAGAGACTTTTCTTACCCTGCAAACCTTAAAGATCATAGGTCTCGGGATTGTTGCGTTCGAAGGAGGAACTCTTGGGGGGATTCTTCTTGGAAAAATCTTCTATAAGGTAAGCGGTGGCAAGGTTAATCCACTGATCGGATCAGCCGGAGTAGCAGCAATACCTATGGCAGCAAGAGTAAGCCAAAAGGTAGCACAAGAGTACGATCCAGAGAACTTCATTTTGATGCACGCAATGGGCCCAAATGTTGCAGGAGCAATCGCAACCGCAATCGTTGCTGGCGTAATGATTTCAGTAGTTCACTAGATGATTGCTGGTTATTTTGCGGGGCTTCAAGCCCCGCTTATTTTTTTCTCCCTCAGAACAAAGTCACCTTTCAAAGAACTTACGGCACCATACTCAAGTTTATCGTAACCAAATTTCTTCCTTACCCTGTCCATTGCCTCAACCATTTTGCGCTCTTTATTTTCGCCCTCATCAAGGAAAAGAGGCACGCGACTAACAGGGACAAGGGAAGAAACAGAAACTCCCAGAAGCCTTACTTTAGAACCGTTGTACACTTCGACGAATAATTTCAATGCAGTGTTATATATTTCTAAATCAAGATTCGTGGGGGCAATTTCGCATCCATGCGTAAAGGTGTAAAAATCCTCATATCTTATGGTAATCTTCACAACTTTACCCTCAAATCCACCACTCCTCAGTCTCGAAGAAACCTTTGCGGAAAGCATTTTTAAAACAGCTTTTATCTCCTTAATATTGTCCGTATCTCTCTCAAGAGTTACAGAGTTCCCAACAGATTTAGGGGGCTCCACATCTATTAGTGTCATAACCGGCGACCTATCTATGCCCCTGCAGGCATCGTAAAGGAACCTGCTGTAAGAGTGAAATACTTTAGCAAGGTCGTCTAAAGAAATTTTTGCAAGGTCGCCTGCAGTTTCCACTCCAAAAATCTCTTTCAGTAACTGCTGGGTTTTCTTGCCTATTCCCGTAATTTTCCCAACCGGAAGGTCCTTAAGAATCACGGGTGCTTCCTCTTCTCTAATGCACTTTAAGCCATTAGGCTTGCTCAGCTTGGAAGCAAGCTTAGACAAAAGCTTATTGTAGCTTATACCTATAGAGCAAGTAAGACTGAACCTGCTTAATATCTCAGACTTAATGGATTTTGCAACCAAAACGGCATCTTCATATGACTTCGCAACATAAGACAAGTCCATGAACACTTCGTCAATGGAGAAATATTCAACTGCAGGAGAATACTCACAGCAAAGATTATAAAGATTTTCAGATATAGCTTCGTATTCTTCAATATTGCCAGTCACTATTATAAGGTTCGGACAAAGTTTTCTCGCGGTTGAAAGAGGCATCCCTGCTTTTATGCCATACTTCCGAGCTTCATAGGAAGCAGTGGCAATTACAGAACGCCCATTGGGGTTTCCTGAAACGGCAATTGCTTTTCCTTTAAGCCATGGTTTTTTTACCTGCTCTATGGAGGCAAAGAACGCATCCATGTCGATATGAGCTATTATCCTCTCCATGTCCCTCTCCTAACATTATTATACGAACATTTGTTCGTATGTCAAGAGGGAAAAGATTCCGAAATTACGGAGAAGCTCAGTCTTTCAGAACAATAGTAAGTATCCCAATGATAATAAAAATAACTCCAGAAATTATTTTTAGTGTCTTTTGAGGGATAATTTTAGAAAGTGCTTCGCCAAATAAAACTGCCAGAAGAGAACTAACTGAAAGAGCAATTACAGCACCCAAAAACACAACCCACTTACCCTTGGAGGAGGATGCAAATGAAAAAATAGCAAGCTGGGTTTTATCTGCAAACTCCGCAATAAAAACCGAAAAAAGTACTGTCAAGAAAGTTCTCATTTTACCTCCTGTTTGAATATCTGTATATGTATTATATAATAAAAAAGGAGGCATGCAATGAATTACTTTACGACTATAGTGAACGCTTTATTCTGGTTTTTTATAATCCTTTCTCTCTTAATGCCTTACCTCAGGCAACGAGCATTAGAAAATGCAAGGGTCGCCCTAATAAAAGTTATCGAAAACAAAAGAAAGTCTCGCGTTATAGTAATGATACACAGACAGGAAACAATGAGTATCCTCGGAATTCCGGTAGCAAGGTACATTAGCATAGAGGATTCAGAAGCAGTATTGAGAGCCATAAGGCTTACTCCAGATAATATGCCATTGATATTATCCTTCATACGCCAGGAGGCTTAGTGCTTGCAACCGAGCAAATTGCCCATGCTTTAATACAGCATAAAGCCGATGTGACCGTATTCATCCCTCATTATGCAATGAGTGGAGGTACTCTTCTTGCCCTGGCTGCAGATCAAATCGTCCTGGATGAAAATGCTGTCCTTGGACCAGTTGATCCACAGCTTGGAAATTTCCCGGCTGGGTCAATAATTAAAGTTACGGAAGAAAAGGACAAAAATAAAATTGACGATGAGACATTGATCCTGGCAGACATTTCGAAAAAAGCCATTAACCAAGTAAGAAATTTTATCAAAAAAATCCTGCTTGCAAACAATTATTCAGAAGAAAGTTCAGAAAGATTATCTCAAGTACTTACAGAAGGGAAGTGGACCCATGACTATCCAATTGCTTTTGAAGAGGCAAAAGAAATGGGACTCAATGTTTCTTCTGAAATGCCCAAAGACATTTACGAGTTAATGGATTTATATCCGCAAAGTCCTTCTATGAGGCCTTCTGTCCAGTACATTCCACTCCCGTACAGGCTTCCACAGACTCCTTCTTCAAAGCCTGGCCCTAATAAAAAGAGATAGGATGTTTCTAATATCTCATAACGCAAAAAGAAAAAATACTTATGCAATAGTAAGTTTTGGAATGTTCAAATCCCAATTTTGAGAAAGCCTTAATTGAAGGGATGTTTGTTTGCTCTATTTCAACATGTACCTTCTTGTAACCAAGGTTTTTATACTTTTGGATAACATAATTAACTTCTGAGTAAATTGCGCCTTTGCCTCTGTATTCCGGGAAAGTGAAGCAATCATAAAAATACATTTCATATGCCTTTAATGTAAAAAGCGAGAACCGATAAGGATTGGCTGCAAAAAAACAAAACGAAAAAAGCTTTTCATCCAAAATGGATGCAACCAAATGATGTTTAACTCTAAAACGAAACTTAAAAGATGATATTTTTCCTTCTCCAAAATATTCTGATATTTTCTTTTTGAAACCGTCTTCCATTGAATCTAAAGAATCATAAATTTTATGAATAAAAGGCTCTCTAACTGAATAAGCATTAATATCTAAAACTTCACCATCCTCAAGATTAAGCTCGTAGTGATTTATCACTTTAAACTTAAAAATATTCTTAATTATTTTTTCAAAAATACTTAAATTCTTTTGCACAATTACATTATAAAGCCTTTATTATTCATCTTAAAATTTGAAGAATTGACTTTAGGCTTTGATTAGTATATTATTTATGTGTGGAATATAATATTGATGAATTTCAGACAATCGTAGATAAACTACTTGAATCTGTCCCAAAAGATATTAAGTCAAAAATTGAAAATGTGGAGTTTATAGTCCTTGAAAAACCAACTCTGAGACAAATGAGCAATCATAAAGGTCTGATTTTATTGGGTCTTTATGAGGGAGTTCCTTTAATGAAAAGAGGACGTTCCTACAATGCAGTCCTTCCTGACAGGATTTACCTATTCATGAACCCTATATTATACGTTGCAGACATCGAAAAAGTTAATATAACAGAGAAAATAAAAACAGTTTTATTACATGAAATAGGACACTATTTTGGATTATCTGAAGAAGAACTTAGGAATTTAGGCATGTTCTGATTTTGCAACTAATAAACTTTAAATATAATAGAATGACTGAGAAAGAAAAGTGAAAATACATGAGAGAGATACAAGCCCACCCCATTCTAAACTTTAAAAAAGGAAAAGAAGTTTCATTCTTCTTTAACGGAAGTAAGATTATTGCTTATGATGGAGAAAACATCGCCATGGCTCTCTACAGATTAGGAATCGATGTATTCTCAGAAAGCCCAAAACTTCACAGGCCTCGTGGAATGTTCTGTGCTATTGGCAAATGCTCTTCCTGCATGATGAGAGTTAATGGAATTCCTAATGTTAGAACTTGCGTCTTACCTGTTAAAGAAAATATGATAGTTGAAACACAAAGCTATTATGGGAAACTTCCAGACAAAGTTGAAAATTTTAAAAAATCAATAGAGATATCTAAAGATGTAGCAATAGTTGGTGCAGGACCAGCTGGGGCAACAGCTTCAATAACACTTAAAGAATACGGCATAAACCCAATTATAATTGAACAAAATTCACTTCTTGGAGGCCAGCTTGTTAAACAAACCCATAAATTCTTCGGTTCAGAACGAGAAAAAGCAGGTATAAGGGGAATTAAGATTGCCGAGGAATTGATCCAGCAAATTGAAGAAATGAATATAGATGCCCTTGTTAATTCAACTGCATTTGGTTTTTACCCAGAAGAAAATATACTTGGAGTTTTTCGTGATAATCAGTTTATTAAGATATCAGCGAAATATTACCTAATTGCTACTGGAGCAAGCGAAAAAATGATCCCATTTCCAGGAAATGATTTACCTGGAGTTTTTGGAGCAGGAGCTGCTCAAACAATAATGAACGTTTTTGGGATTAAGCCAGGCAACAAGATATTAATGATAGGAGCTGGAAATGTAGGTTTAATAGTCTCTTACCAATTATTGCAGGCAGGCGTTGAAGTTAAGGCTGTTGTTGAAGCAATGGATGAAATTGGTGGATACTTTGTGCATGCATCAAAGCTCAGACGCTTCGGAGTACCAATCCTCACTAAAACTACAATCAAGGAAGCAGTTGGTTACCCCCGAGTCGAGAAGGCAATAACTGTAAATCTTGATGATAGTTTTAATGAAATTCCAGGAACAGAAAAGGAATGGGATGTTGACACTATTTGTCTTTCCACCGGACTAATACCCTCAGTCAATTTGCTCGCCCAGGCAGGCTGTGATTTAAAATACTCACCACATCTTGGAGGATATGTCCCTATAAGAAACAAATATCTTATGACAACAAAAGAAAATATTTATGTAGCAGGAGATGTAGATGGAATTGAAGAGGCTTCAATTGCGATGTTAGAAGGACGTATTGCAGCCCTTTCAATTTTAGAAAAAATGGGTTTCAATACTCAAAATAAAATCACTGATATACTTAACGAACTAAAGTCTTTAAGAAACGGTCCTTTTTCAAAAAAGGTCGTCCAGGGAATTAAAGAGGTTGAATATGAATAACTACTTAAAATCTGGCTACTTAAGTACTGTAGATCTTAGTGATTTCTTACCCGACTTAAGCCTAATAAAAGACCATCAGGTAGCTGTTACCGAGTGCGTACAGGAAATTCCTTGCAATCCATGTGTTACCTCTTGCCCCACACGCTCCATTTTTATGAAAGATATTAACGATATCCCTCATGTAGATTTCGAGACCTGTATTGGCTGCGGGAAATGTGTCGCAGTATGCCCTGGACTTGCTATGTTTATGATTAGAATTAATGGAACTCAAGGAGAAGTCACCCTTCCCTACGAGCTTATACCTCTTCCAAAAAAAGGAGAAGAGGTAAATTTGTTGAACAGAAAAGGAGAAATTATTGGTAGAGGAGTAGTAACAAAAATTTTTCTCCCTGAAAGAGAAATTCATTCTGCAGTAGTAACTGTCACCTTTAAAGATGCTAAGATCTTAAATGAGGTAAGAAATATCGAGGTAATTAAATGAGTAACACTCCAATTATTTGTAGATGCGAAGATATAACCTTAGATGAAATTGAGGAAGCATATAAAAATGGGTTTACAGATATTGAATCCCTGAGACGCTTTTTGAAAATAGGAGTAGGCCCTTGCCAGGGGAAAACTTGCATTCCTCTCCTTCAAAAAATACTTGCAAACCTTAAAAAAAGTCAAAAAATTGAAAACATTACTTTGAGACCTCCAGAGAATCCAATTCCCTTTGGTTGCCTAATTAATAAGGAGAACAAATGAAAATTTTCGATGTGATAATCATAGGAGGAGGGATTACTGGCTTCTCAACTGCTTATTACTTAAGCAAAATTGGAATAAAAAAAGTTGGAATAATAGAAAAAAATTATCCCGGGTCAGGCTCAACGGGAAGATGCGGAACAGGAATAAGGCAACAATTCACGACACGCGAACATATTGTGCTAATGCGAGAGAGCGTAAAACTATGGCAAGAGTGGGAAAGCAATCTTCCGTTACCAATTCACTTCAGACAGGGCGGTTATCTATGGCTACTACGAGATAATGAAGAAAAAACAAGGTATGAAGAATATGTAAGGCACCAAAACATGCTTGGCGTACCCAGTAAAATAATAACAAAAGAGGAAATAAAAGAAATTGTTCCACAAATAGATACTGAAAAAGTGGTAGGAGCAAGTTGGTGTGCAACAGATGGCAATGCCTACCCTCAAGAAGTGATAAATTCACTCAAGCTTTCAGTTGAAAATTTTGGTTTTGAAGTAATTATCGGAGAAGAAGTCATAAGCATGAAAATCCAAAACAATTTAGTAACGGAGATTGTTACAAATAAAGGAACTTACAGTGCCGGTTTCGTTGTTAATGGTGCTGGAAACGGTTCCAAGAAAATCGCTCAAATGGTAAATATAAATCTCCCGGTTGAGAATTTTAGACATCAGATAGTCGTAAGCGAACCGCTGGAAACGTTCCTGAGCCCAATGGTAGTAAACGGTGAACTTTACTTTACGCAAACTTATAGAGGTAGAATTATTGGAGGCACAGATACCGATGACCTCCCGAATGAATCTCTCGGGGCAACAGTGAAATTTCTGGAAAAATTTTCGAATGAAATTATCTCAACCATGCCAGTGCTAAGCTCTATTAAATTAATGAGGCAATGGGCAGGGTTTTATGTAGTATCACCTGACCATCATCCAATTTTAGGACCAACTGAAATACGCAACTTTGTACTTGGGTGCGGTTATTCAGGCCATGGTTTCATGCTTGGGCCAATTGTTGGAAAACTCCTTGCATCATACATTATAAACAATAGCTTTTTCCTTGAAGAGGCAAATAGATTGACACTTGAAAGATTTAAACTGGGAAAACTCATCCAAGAAAGAGCAGTGATTGGTTAGTCTAACGAATCACGTTTTCACAAAGAAAAACCTTGAAGCCTAATTTTTCAAGATATTTCTTCATTGACAGCCCTTCTTCATAATCTGAAAATACACGGAAAACCGAGGAACCTGACCCAGTTAGATGAAAGGAAAGTCCGGTTTCCTTGTTTAAAGAGTCAAAAAGTCTGATAAACCTTTCGTCAGTTTTTCGAAAGGTAATTTCAAAGTCATTATAAAGAAAATTATTCAGTGCGTCTCCACAAAGGTTTTTTTCCTCAATTTGTGTTAGCAGCGTATCGGTCATTCTTCCAGAAGAAAAATCTCCAAATTTGTCAAATGTAGAATATGCCTTTTTTGTTGAAATATGAAACCCAGGAACTACAATTAAAAAGTAATTCTTCAAATTTCTGACTTTTTTAACCACTTCCCCCATTCCTTCGACCAAAGCAGTTCCACCATAAAAGAAATAAGGAACGTCCTTTCCAACTGCCTCACCTAATTTTAAGAGACGGTCACCCTCTAATGGATGGTCAAACAATTCATTTAACAGAATTAGAGTACCTGCACCATCAGAACTTCCACCACCAATACCTCCTCCAACCGGTATGGACTTCTCAATTGTAATAGTAACTGGATGGAAAATCCCCGTTTCTTTTCTAAAAAGTGCCAGGGACTTTTCTACTGTTGAATTTACCAAAGGTACATTAGATAACGTCAGAATTTTATCAGAATCACTCTTATTAATTTCAATTGCATCTGCCAAAGATATTTCCTGGAAGATAGACTTAATTACATGATACCCTTTATCGGTAAGCGAGATTAATTCAAGTGTTAAATTCAGTTTTCCACAAGCAAGCACCTTCATCGATCTAATTATATTTAAAAACTCGTCGAACTACAATTTAATTTTTTTCTTTGACTTTTCTACTAAAATAAATAAAATTAATAAAATATGGAGGCATCTATGAACAGAATTGAAGAGATAAAACGCGAAATTAAAGAAGCACTCAAAAAAAATACTTTCGAAGAGATAAAAAAATTCGAATTATACTTTTTGGGACGCAAAGGCAAAATCTCTCTTTTGTTTAATGAACTTAAATCGATGCCGCAGGAAGAGAAAAAAATGTTCGGTCAAGAAATTAACGAGCTCAAAAAATATGCAGAAGAAGAATTTAGAAGAAAACTCAATGAAATTGAAAAAGAGAGAAATGTAAAGGCATTTGAAAAAGAAAAAATAGATATAACTCTTCCTGGAATAAGACTGTCAAGAGGAAGCTTACATATTCTCACTAAAACCATAAAGGAAGTTGAGGATGTTTTTCTGTCAATGGGATTCGATGTTTTAACCGGTCCCGAGATAGAAAGCGATTATTATAATTTTGAAGCACTTAACATTCCAGAATATCACCCAGCAAGAGACATGCAAGATACGTTTTATTTAGCTCCTAAAATTCTGCTGAGAACTCAAACTTCTCCTATTCAAATTAGAACAATGGAAAAACGCCGACCACCTATTAGAATTATAGCAGTAGGCAAATGTTACAGAAGAGATGCAGCTGACAGTTCTCACTTCCCAATTTTCCATCAGGTCGAAGGTCTTGTAGTGGATAAAAAAATAACATTTTCAAATCTAAAAGCAACTCTTGCAGAATTTTCCAAAAGAATATTTGGAGAAAATTCAAAAGTGCGGTTTACTCCCTCTTATTTCCCTTTTGTTGAACCTGGGGCAGAAACTTCAATTACCTGTATGATTTGCCGAGGGAAAGGGTGTTCTGTATGCAAAAATACGGGGTGGTTAGAAATGGGCGGCTCTGGAATGGTTCATCCAAATGTTCTGAAAAATGTTGGAATTGACCCTGAAGAGCACCAAGGTTTTGCATTTGGGTGGGGAATTGAAAGAATTGCCATGGTGAAATATGGTATTCCTGACATCAGAATGTTCACTCAGAACGACCTAAGGTTTCTTGAGCAGTTTAAATAAGGAGATGGAATATGATAGTATCTACTAAACTTTTAAAGGAACTTGTAGATTTCGATTTTTCCACAGAAGAGCTTGCAGAAAAGCTGACCTCAATTGGTATGGAAGTTGAAGGTATTAGGAAAATCAGACATACCTTTAAAGATATTTTTGCTGGAAGGATTTTAGAAATTAAAAGCATTCCCGGTACAAAACTTTCAAATGTAAAAGTTGGTCTTAAAAAGGACATTTTCCAAATTGTAACTGCTGCAACAAATCTTAAAAAAGATAATGTTGTTGCAGTAGCTCTTCCTGGCTCCATAATAGCTGATGGAACAGAAATTAGTGAGAAAAATTTTTCAGGAGAAATTTCAAAGGGTATGCTTTGCTCCTATAGCGAGCTTGGCATTGAAGGTGAGATTCTATCTCAGGACGAAAAAGAAGGTATCCTTATCTTTCCTGAGGGTACTCAACTCGGAGCACATATTGAAGAAATATTACCTATTGATGATGACTTAGTGGAACTCTCGCTTCTGCCTGATAGGGCTGATGGTTTTTATGTAATGGGAGTTGCGCGTTGGATTGAAGTACTTAAATCCAGAGAAAAGAGAAAGAAGGCAGACTTTACTAATCTTTTACCGAAACTGAACCTTGAAATATTTGGAAAGACTGACTTTCCAATCCATATTGAAGACAGTAAGCTTTGTGACGTTTACTCTGGAAGGATAATTAGAGATGTCAAAGTTAAAAAATCCTCCGTCTCGTTGAGAAAATATTTGTTTCTTCTAAGGGTTAGACCAATAAATAATATTGTCGATGTTACTAATTATGTATCTAAACTATATGGGCAACCTTTGCATGCTTTCGATTTAGATAAGCTTAGAGAAAAAATTGTTATAAGGCTTGCTACGAAAGGGGAAAAGATAAAAACACTTGATGGCATTGAAAGGAGTCTTACTGAAAATAATCTTCTAATTACAGATGCCTCAGGACCCATAGCTATTGCTGGCGTTATGGGAGGAGAATCAACTTCAGTTACTGAAGTAACTAATAATATTCTGCTTGAAAGTGCCCATTTTAATGCAAGAATTATATCAAAAAGCTCGAGAACCATACCCCTTATTACTGATGCATCAACTCTTTTTGAGAAAGGAACTGACGAAACATTTCCATCATCAGCTTCCAAAATTGCAGCATTTATTATTCAGAAAGAAGCCAACGGAAAGCCTTTTGAAGAAAATATTGTTTCATACATTATGCGGAGAGAACCTATCAAAGTTAGATTTGAAAAAATATATTCATTGTTAGGAACTGAGCTAACAAAAAAAGAGGTTTGCAATTATTTGAATTATGAAGGTCTTGATTTTATAGAAAAAAAAGACCACCTTCTCATTACTTCACCTGCTTTCAGGCAAGATTTATCAATTGAAGAGGATCTAATTGAAGAAATAGTAAGAATGAAGGGCTACAACGAGTTTGGAGAACAGCCTATTTTAAGCGAGCTTAAGAGTGGGATAAGAACTCAATTTGAGAATTTTGTTTGGCTTCTCAAAGATCTACTTGTTAATCTTGGCTTAAGTGAAATCTGCACAACTTCTCTCTCAAACATTGAGCTTTTAAAGAAAACTCACTTCTATAGTGAGAACAGTATTATTAGAATAATTAATCCTCTTAATGAGGAAATGTCAGTATTAAGACCAGGCTTATTCCCCACAATGTTTGCAGTACTTGAAAGAAATTTTAACATGCAGAATAACAGTCTTTCTTTATTCGAAATTGGCAATGTATTTAAAAAAGAAAATCGTGGATTCAAGGAAAATTTGGAGGCTTCTATTATTATTTCTGGTGATAGGATTAGTGAGAATGGCTTCAATGCTAAGCTTCCCTATAATTTTTACTACCTTAAGGGCTTGATCGAAGAAGTATTGGAAACACTCCAAATAGATTTTAAAATCAAAGAGAAGAAATTTGAATATTTTAACCCAATGCAAAGTGCATCAATTCATGCAAAGAACAAGCTTATAGGTTTCCTTGGTAAAATTAGCAATGATTTAGCCAAAAATGCCTTTTTTGCAACTCTTAATATAGACATGCTCTATAAACTGTCAGGAATTAATATGCATTTCAAGGAGTTCTCAGTTTTTCCTACAGTAAAGAGAGATATTGCAGTAGTAGTCGACAAAGACTTACCAGAAATCGAGGTAAGAAAAACAATTCGTAAAACCAATTCGCAAGAACTTAAATCAATTATTCTGTTCGATATTTACAAAGGCCATCCTCTTCCTCCCAACAAGAAAAATTTAGCTTATTCTCTTGAATTTTCTTCGCTTACAAGAACGCTAACTGGAGAAGAAGTTGACAAAATAATAGATATTATTGAAGAAAGAATCGAAAAAGAGATTGGTGGTAAGCTTAGAAAAAAATGACAAATTGGGATATTGCCCAAGAGCTCAAAGAAATAAAAAAACTTTTAGAATTTAAAGGAAATCAAGACCTTGCATCCTTGTTTGAACAATCCGCATATACAGTATCTGTACTTGATTTTCCGCTTCAGGAAAGCAAGGAGATAAAATTTCTGCCTGTTAAAATTATCGAAGAGATCGAACAATTAATTGCAACTGGATATTCTCCAATGAAAGAAAATCTAAAAAAAGCAATCCCCAAAGGTTTACAAACGATTGGAGAACTTCCTGGGCTTCGAACAGAAAACGTGAAAAAGTTATACGAGATACTTAATATTGAAACAATAAACGACTTGAAGGAATTAGTATACTCAGGGAAAATAAGAACAAGAAAGGAATTCGGTGCAAGGTTTGAAGAACAACTGAGAAGGAGCATCTTAAATTATGAGAATGAAAAGAACGAACTATCTCTTTTTGAAGCTTTATCTTATGCAAACTCAATAAAAATGGTTTTAAAAGAGGAATTTAAAATTGAGCTCGCAGGAAGCGTAAGGAGAGGCAAAGAGACTGTTAGAAATATTGACTTTGTCGTAGCAGGAACTCTGGATGGCGTAAAGAATAGCATACTAAACTTGATGAATTTTATCTATATTGCAACCGAATCAAACTTCCATATTTTCAGGGATATGTACGAAAACAAAATAAAATTCTATGTAGTCCCGGAAGAATATTTTTTCTCCGCTCTTCAGTATTACACTGGTTCAAGGTCTCACAATAAAGAAATATCGGAAATTGCAAAAACTAAAGGATTTAGAATATCCAAAGAAGGATTTATTTTAAATAAATGCAAAACTGAAGAGGACCTATACAAAAGCCTTAATTTACAATATGTCCCCCCTGAGATAAGAGAAGGAGGAATGGAAATCAAACTTGCAAAATCAAATTCAATTCCTTCATTAATTTCTTTTGGCGATATTAAAGGAGACCTTCACATTCATTCAAATTTTAGCGATGGGACTAATAGCATAGAGGAAATAAAAGAAGAAACTTATATGATGAACTACGAATACATTGCAATAACTGATCATTCGCGCTCTCTCTGGCTTGCAAGAGGACTATCAAGCACAAGACTATTAAAAGAAATTGAAATTATTGATAAAATAAATAAAGAAAAAACAAATCCTAGAATTTTAAAGGGAATTGAGAGTGAAATAAACGAAAAAGGCAAATTAGATTTAAATAAGGAGGAAATTAGCAAGTTGGAAATTGTGTTGGGTGCTTTACACAGCTATTCTCAAGATAAGTTCGAGAATACAATAAGGATAAAAAGCGCAATTAACGAAGGTATAAATGTACTTGCGCATCCCACTGGAAGGATCGTTAATGTACGAGAACCTATTGCAGTTGATCTTGAAGAAATCTTTGAAGAATGCATTAGGAAAAACGTTGCACTCGAGATAAATCTCTTCCCAAGCAGACTTGATCTTTCTTCAGAACTAATTAGACAAGCGAAAAAGGCAGGAGTTAAAATTTTCTCAGTTGGTACTGACGCTCATAATATTGGACATCTACATTTTATGAAATTTGGCATTAAATTACTCAGAAGGGCATGGGTTGAAGCAAATGAGGTGATAAATACTCATGAAGAAAAGGAGATAAGAGAGATACTATGGACTACGAAACATTAAAATCCCTTGACTATTTAAGAATTATAGAAACTCTTGAAAACCATTGTGTTACTGATGGAGGAAAAGAGCTTGCAAAAAACCTGCTCCCATTTGTAAGCCTTGAAGAGGCAATTTTAAACTTGAAAGAAACAACTGAAGAAAAGCATTTCCTGGAAAGAGAGGGGGATCTCCCCTTTCTGGAATTTGTAGATGCAGAGCCTCTTTTCGAAAAAGTGAAAGTTCTTTCTCTTTTGAATGGCGAGGAGTTGCTAAAAGTTGCAAGCATTTTAGGGATTATCGGAGAGATCCGCGAAATTGGAGAAGCTTATAAAGATAACTATCCTTTAATGCATGTATATACTTCAAGGCTTGCCAATTTCAAGGAAATTGTGAATAAAATTCATAGAGCTATTGAACCTGATGGAAACGTCGCAGATGATGCTTCTCCCCTGCTTGCAATTATTAGAAGGGAAATCAAAATCACGTATATGAGAATTCAAACAATCCTTCAAGAAATTATTTACTCTAAAAACTACGAGGATGTAGTCCAGGACCAAATCATTACAAAGAGGAACGGAAGATATGTAATTCCAATAAGACAAAATTCAAGACCAGGTTTTCAATACGTAGTGCAGGGAGAATCAGGAAGCAGACTTACGCTTTTCGTTGAGCCAATATCAGTTGTTGAGCTGAACAATAAGCTTGTAGACTTGTCTTCTAAAGAAAAACAAGAAGAGGAGAGAATTATACTCGAACTTGAAGGCGAAATTAGCGGGAGAATTCACGACGTAATAGAATCTCTTAAAGCGATATACAGACTGGATTTTATTTTCGCCAAAGCTAAACTTTCATTTGAACTTAAAGGTGAAGAACCACAGCTTGTTGAAGAAAAAAAAGTGGTTCTTTTTGCAGCAAGACACCCCTTAATTTCCAGAGACAGAGTTATTCCAATAGATGTTGAGGTTGGAGAAGGATATCATATGCTGATAATAACTGGGCCTAACACTGGAGGAAAAACTGTCACTCTCAAAACGGTAGGTTTATTAACGCTTATGGCAGAATCCGGGCTTCATATTCCTGCTTACTCTAACTCAGAAATTGGTTTCTTCAACAAGGTTTTTGCAGATATAGGGGACGAACAGAGCATACAGCAAAACCTCTCGACTTTTTCTTCCCATATGGCAAGAATTGTAAAAATATTAAATGAAGCGGAAACAGAAACACTTGTCTTGATTGATGAATTAGGAGCAGGGACTGATCCAGAAGAAGGGTCTGCTCTTGGATATGCAATTCTGAATAGATTATACAATACAAAATGCGTAAGCGTAATTTCAACTCACCACAGCAGACTGAAGGAGTTTCCATATGAATTTTCTAAAGCAAAAAATGCTTCAGTGGGCTTCGATACAGATACCTTAGAACCAACATACAAGGTTCTTTTAGGCATTCCAGGGGAAAGCCATGCATTTGTTATTGCAGAAAGACTAGGGCTTCCTCAAGTCGTACTTGAAAACGCAAAAAGAGAGCTCTCAGAAGAGCATAAGATTGCACATGAGATAATAAACAAAATGGCAGAAGATACAAGACAAATCGGAGAATCAAAAGATATAATTGAAAAAGAAAAGAAAGAAATAGAAGACCTGAAAGACCTTTACGAGAAAAAGCTTGCAGAGCTTGAAGAAAGAAAAAGACGCGAACTTAAAAAAGCATACGAAGAAGCTCAACAAATTGTTGATGAAACCCGAGATAAAATGGCTTCCATTTTAGGAAGTTTAGATAACTATATAAAAAGCCAAAAAGCTATTCAAGAATTCAAGAAAAGCATAAGCGAAGAAGAAGAAAAAGTTGAGAAAGTTGGCGAAGAGATCGAGATAACTGATAAAAGTGTGATTCCAATAGAAACCTTGCGCGAGGGATCAATTGTATTTGTGAAAAGCTTTAAAAGACAGGGAATTCTTTTAAGCATACTTCCAGAAAAAAACAAAGTCGTTGTTCAAATGGGAGTAATCAGAGCAACAGTTTCTTCAGATGACATTGAATTCGTTGCAGAAGAAACTGAAAAAGAAACTAAAAGCACAACTGACATAAAAGATGTTATGAGTGAGCAAGTACCTTTGAAAATTGATCTGCATGGGCTAACGGTTGAGGAAGCATTGGAAAAGTTAGATAAATACCTTGATTCTGCTTATCTTGCAGGTATGTCTTTCGTATATATAGAACATGGAAAAGGAACCGGAGCTTTAAGAGAGGCTGTTTTTGAATTCCTAAGGAAAAGACCTCACATCTCCCACTTCCAAACTGCAATGCCTTCCGAAGGAGGAATAGGAGTAACAATTGTCTATTTTAAATAGCGAAAAAGACTTAATTTTAATCTTTTTCGACCTTGAAACTACCGGGTTGAATTTTGAAAATGATGAAGTAATAGAAATTGCAGCAATAAAAACTAAGAACTACAATGTTGTAGAAACTTTTCACTCTCTAATTCGCCCAAGAAAGCACATTCCTACGTTTATATCAGACCTAACAAATATCTCTGCTGAGGAAGTCGAAAACGCACCTGCTGCTGAGGAAATAAGCGAAAAGGTTGAAAACTTTATTGGGAACTACCCTCTTATTGCACATAATGTTTCTTTCGACAAAATATTTCTTGAAAAGCTCGTCGGAAAAGAAATAAAAAATCCGGTATTTGATACTTTAGAAATTTCGCGACTTTTCTATCCGGAATTATCCTCTCACAGCTTACAAAATCTTGTTAAATCTTTATCTTTAGAGAAAAAAGACTCACACAGGGCACTTTCCGATACTCTCATGCTTATAGATCTTTTTAGGAAAATTTTAAATGAAAAAAACAAGTTGCCTAAAAATTTGCTCAAACAAGTTAAAAATATTCTTGATGGGATAAAAAATTATGATATTATTTTTGGCAATTTATGGGAAGAAACTTCTTTTGAAGATAACTTTTCCTTAAGCTTTAAGATTGGCCAAGAGAAGAGATATAATTTACCTTTCAAAGAGACTAATCTATGCAAGTCCATATTTGAAAATGAAGCTTATTTTGTAGAAGCATCTTCATATGAGTCTGTTCTAAGTGAAATTGAGGCTTTGATTGAAAAGTCAAAAGTTTCAATATCAGTATATAATGAAAAAACAAAAGACTTCTTACGCAATTACTTTCAAAAAAGGAATTATCTGGTTGCTTCCTTTGAAAATCCAGAGAGATTCATCTGCCCAAAAAAGCTGCAATTCCTTATTGATAATTAT
>Ga0172364_10001454_pt1 | contig 18214 bp, 7 predicted proteins | sample LakKivSesite10cm_FD_114545 | JGI IMG/M metagenome (GOLD analysis project Ga0172364, IMG submission 114545) | Sediment microbial communities from Lake Kivu, Rwanda - Sediment site 10cm | ecosystem: Environmental > Aquatic > Freshwater > Lake > Sediment | place: Rwanda: Western Province, Lake Kivu... | reverse complement strand
TCTAAAACTAATAAACAAAAATTAGGGCAATTTTTTACAACAAATTATAAATATATTCTTTAAAATTTATCCATACCAAATAATATAACAAAAATAATTGAACCTTTTTGTGGTAATGGTGATTTATTGAATTTTTTTGATAAAAATAATTCAGCTTTTAATTTAAAACTCATAAATAAATGTGTTGCAATTTCTTCTGGATAATAAGACTTTAGTGTTTCATTATCAATTATAAGTATATTGTCGTCACAATCTGGTTTAATTTCATATGCTAAAATATCAATTTGACTTTTTTTTAATTCAGAATATTTTTTTCCTAATAATTTTTTTATTTCATAAATTAAAAAAATATTTTTTTTATTAGCTATCCCAACAGAATCTTGAAAAATTTCTTTTCTTAAATATGCTTGTTTACCTACAATTTTTTTATCTGAATTAATTTCAATGACAGTAGGTATTATTTCACTACCATCAACATCTGTTATTATTATTGATTTATTTTTATACCAAACAGATAAACAAGAATTTGTTGTACCAAAATCAATACCTAAACATAAATTATCAAATTCACCTGTATTATTATTTTTAATTGCTGTATTGTTATTTTTAATTAATTGTTCCATTATTATAATAAATAATAATATTTTAATCTTTATAATTAAACACGTTAAAAATAAAAAATTATAAAGATTAAAAATTATATTAATAATAAAGAAAGATTATATATTATGGGTGGAGGATTATTACAAGTCATAACAAGTGGAACACAAGATTTATCCCTAACTGGAAATCCACAAATTACATTTTTTCATACAATATATAGAAGATATACAAATTTTGGTAAAAAATTTATTGAATTATCTTTTAATAATTCACCAGATTTTGGTACTACTTCGTACATAAATATACCAAAAAATAATGGTGATTTAATGTCTAAATCAATACTAAAAATTAAATTACCAAAAATCGACTTGACATATTTAAATAAATTAATAAATGGTTTATATAATGATGTAAATAGCTTAAATCCAATAAATTCTAAAAATACTTTAATAACAAATTTTACAGATCAAGGATTACCTTTCTATAATTATTTTATTACGTTTATGAATAACCTAAAAAATATTTGTAATATTTTTTTCAATAAATATGATAATCTGTATGATAATTTATCTTATATACAAGATTTAAAAAAGTTTATTTTAAAATATATTAATATTGACGAATATAACCAATTTTTTAATTCAATAAATTATTTTTATAATCAAATTGACAATATTATATCAAAATATAATATACAATTATATACAAATGCTTCATTATTTTATATTAAAGATGATGAATTAATTTATATATATGATAATTTTACTAACGATTATATGACTTATGATGGATTTAAATTTACAATTTTTAAAAATTTAGAAATTTTAGAAAGTGTTAATGTAGATATGTTTAACAAAATTTTAACAAATAAAAGTGATAATGTTTACAATATAAATTTTTGTTGGGTAAATAAAATTGGAATGTATTTATTTAATAGTATTGATTTATATATTGGTAGTAATAAAATATATTCGTTGTCTGATACTTATATAAATAATTATTCTGAATTATATTATAAAAATAAAAAGATATATAATAAATTAATTGGAAATGATTCAAATATAAATATATTTTCAGAAATTATTGATGAAAATATATTATATTTACCAATTCCATTTTGGCACTTTTATAATTATGGATTAGCATTTCCATTACTTTCATTACAATTTAATTCATTACAAATAAAAATTAACACAAAAAAACTAATTGATTGTATAAAAATTGATACTGGATATAATAGCAATTCTTCAATAAATAATGAAGTTATAAATTTAATAATTAATAATTTAGATGAAATTGTTAAAAGTAAATTAGAAATTACATTGATTTTAGAATATATATATTTAGATAATATTGAAAGAAATAAATTTGCTAGGTCAGCACATGAATATTTAATAGAACAAGTGCAACAAATTGAATTTAATAACATATCAAGTAGTAATAATATGACACAATTAGATATTTTTCATTGTTGTAAAGATATGTTTTGGTTTATACAGAAAATTCCCTCACCTAATGAAATATTTAATGGAAATCGCAATGTATTCAATTATACATACGAAAATCCAGATTTATTTAATAAATTTATAACAACAAATCCTACTAAAATTGTTTTATTTAGTTATTTGTCTGTTTTATATAGACCATATGTAAAATATGATCCATTTGTTTTTAATGAAGGATTATATTTTATTAATAATAATATAAAATATTTTGAAGAATCAACAAATGATTTAAGTTTTGTGATAAGTATATTTACTGAACAAATATCAAAATCAGCATATGTTATATCACTAGCATCAAATTTTTATTTAAATGGTACACAATTATTTAGTGAAACTTTTAATTATTTTAATTATTTACAAACGTATACCCATTATAATTCTTCACCACAATTAGGTCTAAATGCATATTCATTTTGTTTAGAACCAACCGAATTTCAGCCTACTGGTTCTTGCAATATGAGTAGAATATCTTTTATTGGATTAAAAAATAAAATAAATAGTAATATAATTAGTAATAATATACAATTTTTTTTAAAAGAATATAATAAAAATCATGAGAGTAAATATAAATTAATTTTTCAAACAAGAAATTTTAATGTTTTAAGAATTATTGGTGGTATTGGTGCTACAGCATATACATACAACTAATTTTTATTATTTAGTTTATTTGAATTAAATAATATTTTTAATGTTTAAAAAAATATTAATTAAATATATTAATTAAGTTAAAAAATATGGGTTCTGGATATATTCAATTACTTGCGGTTGGGAGTGAAGTAAATATTTTTAATTATAATCCAAATATAAGTTTTTTTAAAATATATTATAGAAGACATACTAATTTTTACATTAATAATATGGAAATTAATGGTAATAATTTAAAAACAAATACTGAAAATATCAATAACATTATAACATATGTTATACCTAAAAATGGAGATTTATTAGGTAAAACATATTTAGATATAACCATTGATAAACATCATTTTGAATTATTTAAATATAATGACGAATTGGGTTCTACTCTTAATATAAATTTATTAGATGTTTATAATTCCTTTTATATTAAAGTTAATAATTATTCTATTAATGATATAAATAATATTTTAATTGTAAAAATAAATTTTATTGTAAATTCAATAAATAATAATAAATTATCATTGGTTTCAAATATATTTAGTCAATATGAATTATTAAATTTAATTAAATCTGAAAAATATTATAGTTTAGAAAAAGATATTGACAATATATTTTATAATATTGATTTAAACTTATTATTTTATTCATTTAATGTTATATCAAATTATTCTACAATTCATAATGATTTATTATTTCAATATCTCATTAAAAATATTTTATATGATAAATTAACATATGTACAAATTAATTTTTATGGAATTAAACTTTCAATTAAAATTACCTATATGAACCAAAAATATTATAAAATACTATTAGATTTAATTTTATCAAATATTTTTATTAATAATGTTAATCAAATTAAAATAGATCCTACATATGTATTTATTGGTTTATTATATTCAAAAAATCTATATGATTTATTATTTGATTTACTATATGTGAATTCAAAAATATTTTATCTTGAAATTATTAATAACAAAATAAATTCAATTAATAACATTTACACTGAAAAAATTCAAGACAAATTAAATTTTTTAATTTTAAATAAAAAAAGTAGTACAAGTGTATTTTTATCGATATTTAACGGTGATACTAATTCACATACTATTTTAACAAGTATGTTAAATATAACTTTTTTTGGTAATTTAACAAACGAGTATTTTAATGATGTTTTAATAAAAAATAGTAATGAAATGCTTGATATAATTAATTTAAACAATTATAAATTATCACTTAATTTATTAATAAAAGTTTTTGTGTCATTATTTTGTTATAATAGAAATTCAACAATACAAAATTATTTAAAGTATGTAAATGAAAATACCAATAAAAAATCTATTAATGATTTAAACCAATATGCATCAAATATGCCTTTATTAAATGAAAAATTAATTGAATTTATAATGAATCCAAATGTATTAATAGTTACAAACAAAACATTTTATTTAATTTTATATTCTAAAAATATTTATGAAAATTTTGAATTAATAAAATATGTAAAACCGTTTACTTATGTTCATATATCATATTATTCAAGTATAATTGAAAATTATTATTTTAATAAAAATACAATAAATACATTTTCTAATGTTTTTAATAATATTTCAGATGATAATAATTATGTAAATTCATTATTTTTATTTTTCGGTTCATTAACAAATTCTAATAATGGTCAAAGTGTCATTCAAAATGATTTAACATTAAATTATATTTATAATAATAATTTATTTGAAGTTGTCAGCAATAATATTGCAAATGTATTTAGTCAAGATTCAAATAGAAATTTAATTTTTAATTATTTTCTTAGTCTAAATGACACTAATGTTTTTTATAGTCAAGCTATTATAAATAATGTTTTTTTACTTTTATTAATAGAATCACTAACGTTTAATAGTGAAAATTTTTACTTTATACAACAAAATTATAATCCTATGGGTAAATTATCAAAACTATACATTAATTCTAATAAATCATTAACAATATTACCTTATTCTTCATTTATATATGTATTTACCAATAACATAAATAAAAATTGTGAAAATAATAAAATTTCCAATAATACAATCTATTACAATTATGAATTAATTGATTATTTAAATAATGTTGAAATAAACATTGATAAAATAACGTATAAATTATTAAATAATATTAAAACAAATATAATGTTAAATTTTAGTAATATTAATGTAAAAAAATATATTGAAGATTCTCAATTTTTAATAATTACTAAAAATTATTATTTGCAAACAACCCAAATAATCCAAAAAATAAATATGAAAGTTATTGATAGTTTTTTAGATGAAATAAAAAATTTACAATACGATGTAATTTATCCAATATATAGTCAAAAAAAATTTAATTTTAATAGTAGTTTAATGTATCAGCAATTTACATATGTAGATAAAAAATTATTTAATAGTTCATTTAGCAATTTTGAATATTACAAATATAGTTCTTGTAACGAAGCTTCTTATAAAACAACTTTGATTAATGAAAATGTTTATGAGAAATTTATATTTATTACTAATTCTCCAATTTATAGAATATATTTTTTTTATACATTTATATCAAAATTCACAATTGATCTTAGTATATTAAATGTAATAATTAATGATGATATTGTAAGTTTAAGAGATTTGACATTATCATTTTTATTATATTATTTCAATATCTTTAATCAATATGAATTCGATAATAATATATTTGGAAATTATACTGAAACATATAATTTAAATAGAATTGATAATTACAATTATTTTATTTCAAGTAATTTTTCTTGTTATGATAATATTAATATCTTTTTCAATGATTATTTTTTAAAAAATATCATAAATAAAAACTCAAATGAATATTTATTTTTATATACTAACTTTTACTTTAATAAACTAAATTTGCAAAATTTTAAAATTAATGATATAAATTTTTTAAATAAAATCCCTAATATTTGTAGCCAACATAATTATAATTATGACGATTTAATCATAATATTATTTTTACAAATATTAAATGACAATAGTGATAAATTTATTAATTTCATTTCAATTTTTAATTTGACTTTTACTTTCTTTGATAAAAATGAACTTAAATTTAATGAAATTATTAATCTACTTAAAATATATGACTCAGAATTTATAAATAATTCTTTTGATACTAATTATGGTTATTACGAAAATTTTTATTATAATTGTTATTACACTAATTTTGCTATTGGTACAACATTTGATAATATTAACAGAAATAATATATTAACAATAAATAATTTATTTAATATTACATCATTATATGATAATCAATATTTGTTTGCTTATGATTATTCACTTAAAGAATATAGTTCTAAACAATACAATAATTTTTTAAACACGACAAGTAATATTATTGATGTTTTTAAATATTTTAGTTCTAAATTATTTGGTATTTTTGATAATTCAACATATATTGATGAAAATTATTATGATGATTATCTTAATTTAATTATATCATATACAAATGTTAATAAAACATATTTACTTTTATATTTAATATCTGAATTTGATTTTAATAATTCTGTTTTAATTATAAAGTCAACAATCGATAAATTTAATTTAGTTAATAATACTAATATTTCTTTATCAACTGTTGATTTTAGTTCAATTAATAATAGCAATATATTTTATGCAGTAAATTCTTCAAAATTTAATTTTATAATAATTATATATTTATACATATATTTCATATACAAATGTTTATCTGTTGATGTTAATAATTACAATTCTTTTTTAAATAATCTTAATGCTGATTTTATTAACGGTATAAATGTAGATTTAATAGTAACATTTGGAGAATTTATTATAAATAAATATACATATAATATTTATAATAGCTGTATAGAAAGTTTAATAAAACAATTTACAGAATCTAGTGATAATATTAGTATAGATTTTAGTACAAAATATTTTTATTCGATAAATTCTTATTCAGTTTATAATAATAATATTTTTTATTCTCAAAATAATAATTTTCCTTTATCTGAACAAAATACATATTTAAATATTTTAAATAATAATGATGAAATAAACACAACATTTAATAATTTAAATTATTCACCCATTAATTTTTACGCCATAAACAAATATAATTATTTGGGAAATGAAAATAATTTAAAAATATTTTTAATCAACAAAAATTTTAATTTAATATATTCAAATATAATTTTAAATTTAATTGACAAAACAAATGTAATATTTTTTTCAGCATTAAATAATACAGATTTATTTACAAAAATTACCACAACAAAAAATTTACCATTAGAAATAAATTATAACGAATATAAATTATATTATTATAAAAATTCAATTTTTAATTTAACTACAATTTATGATAATTTAAATATTGCTCAAAATATAACAAGTATCAATTACAATGATAGATATTCTAAACAAATAATTTTATATATTTTTGAAAATTTAAAAGGTTTTTTCGCTATAGAGAATTACAATTATTTTTATACATTATATTATTTTAATTATCTAACAGAAAGCACCATTAATGAAAGTGTTTTTGTTTATGAAAAATTATTGAATGATGATTTAATTGATATTGATGAATTTGATATGTTAGTTAATGATACAAATTTAGTTAATAAATTAGATATTTATACCATGTATACAAATTATATATCCAAATTAATTTCAAATTCATTGTTTTACGAGCAAACAATAAATAGAATAATATATATATTAAGTACAAGTTATTTAATAGATAATTCTATTGACCAAATTAGTATGAAAAAATTAATTTATAGTAAAACTTTATATGATATTGTTAAATTATATATAAATAATAATGAACCAATTGTTAATTCTAATAATAAAGTTTATCTAAATAATACATCAATATATTCAAATCAATCAATTTTTCAAATATATAATTTTGAAAATATGTATAATAATTTATCATTTACACAAAATTATTGGATAAATAATATTATTTCAGAAATTAATTTAGGAGTTAATGAACCAAATTCATATTATAATTTATTTCTTAAATTTAATGAGTATATACAATTTTTCGAATTGGATTTATTAAATTTTAAATTAGATAATGGTATTTATGTATTGGAATATTTCAAAAATATTAATAATTATGATGAATTTTTGAATTTGATATTTAATTATATATGTTTAAATGAAGCATATAGTCCAAATTTAATATTTATAAATATTGTAGATTTATTAAAATCAGATGATATTAGTTCTAAATTAATTATTGACACAAATCACATTATTAAAAAAATTACTATTTTTTTGTTTTTTACTTGGATTATTTTAAATTCTACAACAAAATTACTAATTGATAATTTTGAAATAAATGAAGATATTGTTATTGAATATAATTTAGAACCAAATGTAATATATGACGTAAAATTAAAAAATGTTTTAAGTTATAAACAAAACATGAAAATTATTAATTGGGCAATTTATCAAATATATAATATGGAACCAACAATAGAAAATAAAAATTTAATAATTAGTGATTTTCCAGATTTTTTACAAAATAAAAATGATATTATTTATTTTATTTCAAAAACAAAAATTTTATGTACACCTGTTGTAAATTTTAATTTATTATCTAATTTATATATCAAAAATTATTATAATTGTATTGGAAATGTAAATATGTATACAGATAGTTTATTAATTAATAGTCCATTTAAACCATCATTAACAAATTTAATATCGAATATAAATATTATATTTAATATTGACACAGAAAAAAATTATCTCGATAAATATACATTAACTTTTAATTCATTACAAATACTTAAAATTAGATTTGGTAGTATGATTTATGATTTAAATAATAGTTCAGCTAATAAACTATTTTTAACAAGTGATTTTACATTTGAAGCTAAAAAAAATTATAATAAAACAGTAGTAAATGATTTTAATTTATTATATAATTTATCTTGTTTATTATTAAAAAATTACTCAATTTCTTACAATAATTTATATAATGATTTTAATGCTACACTAAATTATTTAAGAAATGGATCAAATAATATAAATGAATTATTTGAAGTATTTAAGGGATATATATCGAATTATTGTTTATCATTAGATTTAACTTCATTAAAAGGAATAAATAAAATGTATTTTTTTATAACAAGAATTTTTAATATTAGTAAACTAAACAAAGTTACTTCAAAATTTAATAATTTATCGATAATTACCCCAAATGATTATGATAATATACCAATTACAATTAATTATAATTATTCATATCCTAAATATTATAACAAATATTACTCTTATAATTACAACTATAATAATTTTGTTAATAATAGTACAACTATTTATAAGAATTTATTTACTTATTATTCAAATATTGTTAGTAACACAAATGCCATTAAAAATATTAAAAAATTTAATATGAATTTATATGTATGGTTATTTGTTGATTTAATTAATAGTTTTATTTCAAGTGTATACTATACTAATAATTCAAAAAAAACTATTTCATATTATGACGTTATAAATCAAATAATAAAAATTTATTTTTTATATAATTATTCGTTCAGATTAAACAATAATTTATCATCAGTAAAAAATCTTTTTATACAAAAAATATATTCTAATGTACCAACATTTTCTAATTATTTAGAAATTAATAATTATTTATTAAGTTATTACTATTATCAATTATTTTCTAATGATATTCTTGAAAATGATTCTTCAAAATTTACACAAGATGTTATTCTCTTTTTTAATACATTTTTGGCTGAATCAAATGTTAATTTTATGTATATTAGAAATTTTTTAAATTTATTATTGAAATTTGAAATAATTATACGTTTTGTTTATTATAAAATCAGTAGTATATATGGTATTCAAATTAATAATACTTTACTAAATAATAAAATTATTGAATCAATACAAAAAATAAAAAATTATATAATAGACATCAATAATATTTATAATTATTTTAATTCACAATATTTTAATAAATTAAATTCTTTGTATATACTTTCATATTATGAACAATTATTTACAGTCGTTAATAATTTGCTTTATAAAAATATTTTTTTTGAAAAATTTACATACTCATTATCAGAACTTATTTATTGGATTAATGAGGATTCATATGATATTAACGTGATTAATACATGGATAAAATATTTTGCTAATGTAGAATTTGAATATTTTGAATTTATAAATGATCAATATGCTATTAAAAAATTTACATTTGATATATTTTCATTTTATTATATGATTTATACATATATTTATTTTATTTTACTTAAAGATAATGATTATATGGATGAATTACAAAAAAATTATATCGATATTTACAGAATATTATTCAATACTTCAGATTTGTTTATTAATCCTGATATAATTAACGAGATTATATTAATGAAATATGATTCAGATTATTTTTTAAATAATAATAAACCAAATTTATATATAAATAAAGATAATGTAGATTTTAATTTAAAATCATCTTTTTGTTTAAATAATATTTTTAATTTCATTTTAAATAATTATTGGGGTATTATTAATTATAATATTATTGACAATATATATAATTCTAACTTAAGATCATATATTACTTTTTATAATATGTATTATTCATATTTAAATTATTTAATTACAAATAATAACAATAATAATAATGAATATAATTTTGCATATAACTTGAATATTTTTGATGAATTGTATATATTGTATATTTTGATAATAAATATTTATACAATTCAGTTTATTAATATACCTTCATATTATACATTAGAAGAACAATATCTAATATATTCGCATCAATACCTACAATATAACATTAAAATAAACACATTAGATTTAACAAAAAATTTTTCTGTATATATGGATAATTTGAATTCAAATATTATTCCAGATAATAACATCAATAATTATTATAAAATAATTCAAAATAATTCGATATATGATAGCACCAAATACAAAATAAATGATTTTATAAATAATATTAATAGTTATAGTGAATATACAATACAAATCTATAATGGTCAAGTTGTGAAATTAAATTTAAATGATGAATTTTTATTAGGTTCAAATACTTTTTATAATATTATCATTAATACTTTCAATAATTTAACTTCTAATGTAAATATATATTTAGGTAATATTAATACAATAATTAATGATATATATTATACAATAGTAAATAATATACAAACACAATTTTCAATTATAAATTTTAATTTTGGTATTTATTTAAATGATAGCATTAGTATAAATAGTTCAAATACCAAAAAAATATTTAACCAAAATAATTACAAAAATGAAAAATCACAAATAACAATTTTATCACTTTTAAATAATCAAATAATAGTTAAAAATATAATAAATAATATACCAATTTTATTATTTTATTATTCTTGCTATATAACTTGGACAACTGTTGCATTAAGTATTAATTATGATACAGATAGTATTAGTGATATATTTTATTCACTTGCCAATATAATTAATACTGAAATAATTTCATTTTTAAATAATCCAACAAGTATTTCTGCAAATGCATTTTTTGATAATTTAAATATTTTGTTATTTAACAATTATAATAATTATGAATTTACAATTGCTACCTCAAATTTTTTCAATCAACTTATAAATATAAGATATGGTGAACTACCTAGCTATATTATTAATAATGTAAATAAATCTGAGATTATAATTAATAATATTGATATAGTTTTACCAAAATTGTCAAATAATAAAATTATTAATAATAAATATTTATTAGGATTGTTACATAATTTCAATAATTCAAAATTTATTTATTATATAAAAAGTATCGATAATGTATTTAATGATGTTAAGATTCAGCAAAAATTAGTAGATTATATCATTAAATTAAATTATGGTATTATAAATGAATACGGTATAATCCAATTAATTAATAGAATTGAACTATTATTTGATGATGAAATAATATCTCAATATTTCAATTATAATTATAAAGTATTTATCGATAATTTTCAAAATATAAATAAACAAGGATTATTAAATCAAATGTTAAATTTAAGAAGTGTTGATTCTGAAAATTATATTGTATCGGGATTAAAACCATATTTAAAAATGGCATATAAAAAAAACTTTATTGTTCCTGTAAAATTCTTTTTTGAAAATTATTTTAATTCTATACCATTAATAGCTTGTATGAATACAAATATAATAATAAAAGTATATCTTAATAGTACAAACATATATAAAAATTCATATTATATAAATTTTTTAACGCCAATAAGTCTTATAAATAAATTAAATTCAGATTTTATTTTAATTGAAAGAGAAGAAAGAATTAGATTATCAACAAAAAAAATTGATTATTTAATTGAGATAAATAATTATTATGAATTGGTTAAAAATATTACAAATTTTTTGAATGAAAGCAAAAATGTTATTAATATTGATTTTGAATTTGAATTAGATAATTTGGTAAAACAAATTATTTGGTCATTCCAAATTAAAATTGATAATTATGAAATAAATATATTAAAAAATATTGATGTTAAATTAAATTTATTAAATATTTTTCAAAATATAACATTGGATGTTTTAAGTAATTCAAATTATGATTTTATAATTAATACAAAGTTTTACTTTGATGGTTTATTGCGAGATGGTATTTTATTTTTAGATTCTAATAATTCACCAAATTATAATGCTATAACTACTACATTAAATCCATATAAATATAACACTAAAGTAAATTTAAATAAAAATTATAATACTTATAGTTTTGCTTTAGAGCCAACCGATTTTCAACCTACAGGTGCTATTAATATGAGTAACTATAAAACATTTAAAATACAAATACAACTTGATAGAAAAAAATTTTTAAATTATCTCAATAGTATAAACACATTATTCAATATATCAGATGTAAATTTTAAAATATCTATAACAACATATGAATACAATCTCGTTAGATATCAATCAAGTCTTGCTGGATTATTATTTGTTTCATAAATATTTATATATAACCTTTAGTATTTTTTTAATATTCATATTTCTATAATAAAATATATTTTATTATAAAAATTAATCAATATACAATTATATTAATTATTATAATGCCTGCTGGTGAAATAATTTTAGTAGCATATGGAGAAGAAAATATAGTATTGTCAGAAAATCCACAAATTTCATTTTATAAAATAATATATAGAAGATATACTAATTTTTCAATTGAAACAGTTCAATTGGATTTTTTATATGAAACAAATTTTGGAAAAAAATATACATTAGAAATTGGTAAATTAGGAGATTTGTTGTATAAAATGTGGTTAGTTATCGAATTACCTGATATTCCAATAATTTACGACTATAATAATGAAGTTAATAATAAAATTAAATTTAAATGGACTAAAAAATTAGCTTATGCTATAATTGATTATGTCGAATTAGAAATCGGAAATCAAATTGTATCAAGACAATGGGGAGAATGGATGGCTGTTATGCAAGAATTAAATTGGAATAATTTTAATAGTTCTATTGATGAATATATTGGAAATACTCCAGATCTAACAACATATCAACATTTAAATAAAAATTTTAATTCAAAAACATTATATGTTCCACTTTGGTTTTGGTTTTGTAATACTGCTGGTGCAGCACTTCCTTTATTGTGTTTAGAATATATGTCAGTAAGATTTAATATACAGTTAAACAATTTTGAAAATTGTGGAATTTTTAGTCCATCTAATTATGTTTATATACAAAATTATTATGGAAGTGGAATATTAGGAGAACCACTTTTCCAACTTTCAAACCAAGGAGTTGCGTGGGCAGAATTTGATAGTATAGATTTGGGAGATGTAAATCAAGTAACTCTTGATGTTATAAATTATAAATTGTATTACAGGAAAATATCAGATAATCAATTTATATCTTCTACAAATTTGCTTTCAGAAATAGCAACAATTATAGCAACTGATGTTACTAATACAACGAAATTTGTTATATATGGTTTATATAGTGGTTCAATTTATATACCTGTTAATTCAAATCCATTAAATTCAACAAGTGTTTATATAGAAAAAAAATATACTTTTATAATGCCTAATAATTTAGTTTTTAAAAAATTGTATTTATTATGTAATTATATTTATTTAGATAAAGAAGAAAGAAAAAAATTTTATTTAAATAAACATCAATACATTATTGAACAAATTACTTATACAAATCCTTTATATTTTATAAATTTAAATAATAGAATTTTTTTACAAGCAATTAATCCCTGTAAATATGTTATTTTTATGGCGCAAGTTCAATATTTTTTAAATAGTAATGTTAATCAAAATTTTAATTATAAAAAATATTTTTTTAATACAGAATTAGTTAATAAATTAGAAAATTTTAAATATTTACTTAATGAAAATGATGTACCATTAATAAAAAATATAGGTTTTAGTTTAAATTCTAACTTATCAAGTAATTATGAAATGAGTTTTTATAGTCTTTTAGCACCATTTTTAAATTATCCTATGGGAAAAAATGAAAGTGGTTTTGGAATAAACATATTTGAACTTTATTCTACTTCATTACAACCTTCTGGAAGTATTAATTTATCTTTTTTCAATACTTTTGAAATTAATTCATCTATTTATCCGATTGATGTAAATTATAATCAATATGTTTTTAAATGTTATATATCAACTTATAACTTTCTTAAAGTAGCTAATGGTGTTGCAGCTACCATATTTAATTCAACATATTAAATATAAATTTTTGTAAAATAAATTAAATAAAATTATTTAATTTAATATTTTTTTAAATAATTATTAAAAAATACATTTTTATAATTTAGTGTAATAAGAACCAGTGTTTTTTTCATCAAATAAATTTTTAATTAACATACTAATTGTTGAATCAGCTTTTGATGATAATTTATTACTTTTAAGTTCATATTCTTTAATGGCATTTTCCATTATTTCTGATGTAACATCATTATTTACGGCTTCATCATTCATAACATTAATAATTTTAACATATGTTGCAATCACTCCTAAATTTTCATAAACACCACGTTCAATATCTTCTAATTGTTTAAGTTCAGAACTAATAGATTTAGCTAATGTTGGAGTAAGTTTTTTATTTTTTTTATTTAAAGCATCAATACCCATTCTATATATTTCAAATGCATTATTTGCACATGGTAATATTTTTGAATCTGAACCAACACCTCCAATATGATATCCTTTACCAGTAGAAAAAGGTAACATTGTTGATACTCTAAATTTACCTCCAGTTGTAATACCAATCATCAAATTAAGTAATGTACTTAAATTTGCTCTATTTTCAGGTAATCCCATATTAACTGGTTTTGAATTTAATAAGGCATTTTTTCTCATTGTTTCAACTAAATTTGATAAACTTTCTGGTTGTTCAGAATTTGAAGGAGTTCTACCTTCATAAATTGCTAATGATTGTTCATAATATTTATTGAGAACATCTTTTCCATTAATTTTGAAGTATTTTGGAGGAGGACCATTTAATGAAACTTTTGGTTTACCAGATTTATTAATTAATTCTTTACTTTGAGGATTTAAAACAAATTCATTATTATTGATAAATGCTATTAATAATTTGAAAAATAATTCTAAATTTGCTGGAGGTTCTGGGGTTAATCCTTTATGTGTACCTGGAAAAGGACTATTTGGGGTTAAATTTAATTTATTGCCATATCTATCCCACCAACGAGTAAAACTTTCAATTTTAACTATTTTTGTTCCATCATTTGTAAAATCAACAAATTTTTCAAATCCAAACATTCTTAAAGTTCCAACAACAAACAAAGGATTAACATTAATAATATTTTCTTTTAATTCTTTATAACTTTTAACAAAATCAGCACTATTAATTTCTTTAGATAATTCATCAATTGTCATATTCACCATATTTTTATCAGTCATTTTTTCAAAAAATTTAGAACATTTATCTGGAGTATCAAAAATACATAAATTACCACAATGACCATCTTTTGTTTCAAATTTTTTTGAATCAGCTACTAAATCATCATCAGTATATTCTACAAATTTACCTGTTGAATCTTTTTTCCATAGTCTACCAGTTATATCTGCTCTCCAATTATCTTGATAATTTACAATATTATCAAATGAACCTGGGAATTTATATTGGGTTTTTTCAGCATCAGAATCTACATATGCTTCTGTATCATTAGCATCTTTAACTTCTGGTTCAGATCTTCTTCTCATTAATCTTTTAGTTTCATTTTTAAACCAATCTAATACAACTTTAGTATCAGGAACTTTATATTCTTCTTTTTTAGGTTCAGCTGAACTAATTGTTAATTTATAGCATTCTGGTGTATCATAAACGAATAATGCTGAGCCATCTTTAGGAGTAATTAAATATTTTTCAAATGATTCTTTAACTGAATTTGGTAATAATTCTAATAATTTTGGTTTATCACCATCTATTTTAACATTTAATCTAGCTTTACCAGAATATGTTGAATTCATACCAGTAATATATTGTTCGATTGATACTTTATCTGATTGACCTTCTACAGCAACTTCAAAAAAATCCATTAATAATTTTGATTCACATTCATCTAATTTTCCTAAATTTGGTTTAATGTTTAATTCAAAATATTTTTGATTAGGTTCATATGAATTAAATGCAGTTGAAAACCAATCATCGAAAGCTTCATCTGCACTGGTAGGTGTAGTTTTGAGAACAGCTTCTAAAATATCTTCATAAGTATTTCCTTCACCATTATCTTGACTCATTTTAAATCCACTTAAATTAGATGCCTTATCAACAGCATCAACAATATATTTTTTAACTGCATCTGCAGAACCATCAGTATTTGTGTAAGCTTCTTGAAAAATATTCTTAAGGTTATTTTTAATTGTGAATACTCCGAGTGGTGAATCTGCTTTTTTTAATTCTGTAGCAAACCAAGATAAGGCATTTATAAAATTATCTGAAAGATTTTCAGATTTATCACAATTCTTACGAGATAAAATATCTATTAATTCACCACATTTGCTTTCGGAATAATTATAACATTTTTGTTGACATAATATAGCAAAATATGATTTCAAAGGTTTAAATATTTCAAGTGATTTTTCTTCAGACATTGGAATGTATATAATAATTTATAGAAAATATTTTTTTATAATTAATTTATTTAATAATAAATTATTTTGTAAATTAAGTTAAATTTTCTATATTTAAATTATTATTTTATCAATTTTTATAGTAAACTAATTTTAACTATAAAAATATTTTATTATATATTTTTTTATATTTTAATTATATTATATCACAAAAATTTAATGGATACTTTTGTTATTGTATTAATTGTTATTTTAGTTCTAATTTTTATTGGACAAAAAGCTTTTTTTAATGAATCATTTGAAAATACAAATGAACCAGTTAAGCTATATGTTTTTGTTTCTAAACATTGTCCACATTGCCATACTTATCTTGATAAACATCATAATGATGTTTGTGCTTTAATGAAATCTAAAGGTTTTGATGTTAAAAAAGTACAATCAGATGGTTCTGATGAATCTTCTAATCTATTTAATAAATATGATGTACAATTTGTACCTACTGGTATTTTAGTTAAAGGTGACAAAGTTTATAAGAGATTAGATTCTAATATTACACCTCAATCTGTTAAACAAGCTATTGAGAATTAATTTTTTTAATTATTTCAATATAAATAAATAAATTTATATTAAAACAATATTTTTACTTTTAAAAGTGAATAGGATTAAAAATTTTTACTCTTATCAATTTAATAATAATAATTTTATAGATTTACTTTTAAATTTGGATTTGGAATTGGAATTTATTGATTTGAAAAATTTTAGTATTCAAATTAAAAATCTTAAATCCAATAAGTATTTTTTTGATATTTATAATTTTATTGGATTTGATATTGATACTGATATTGAATTGGTCAAATCCAAATATGCTGAATTCAAAACCCAACTAACAAATTCTACTGAATCAAAAAGTTTTTTTCAATATATCTCAATTTAATAAGTAACAATCAATATCCTTATAAGAATCCTGATTATTATAATAATCAAGCACAATTAAAAATAATCACATCTATTGAAAAAATATTATCAAATCCAGAATTAAAAAATATTTATGATAATTATTATTTGGATTGGCATATTAATAATACTATGACAAATAATAATATTGTAAAATTTAATAAGGAAAAAATAGATTTGATTGATAAGGTTTACATAAATTTATATACCAAACCAATAATTAAAAATGAAAAATATGATATTGAAAAAATATCAAATGAATTTAATACATTAAAATTAAATTATATTTTAAATGAGGAAGAAAAAACTCCTGAAGAAATATATATTAAAATGTTTTTTGATTATACAAAAATAGAGGAAAGGTATACCTATCCAATTCCTCAATTTGATATTGGTAAAGAAATACAAT
>Ga0172364_10001453_pt1 | contig 18214 bp, 25 predicted proteins | sample LakKivSesite10cm_FD_114545 | JGI IMG/M metagenome (GOLD analysis project Ga0172364, IMG submission 114545) | Sediment microbial communities from Lake Kivu, Rwanda - Sediment site 10cm | ecosystem: Environmental > Aquatic > Freshwater > Lake > Sediment | place: Rwanda: Western Province, Lake... | reverse complement strand
GTTTTTCTTGGGTTTTTTATTTCTTTAGCAGTAGTAGATGGTCTTCCAAAACCTTTATAGGCATAAAATATCATAGCAGCACCGTTTAATACTCCTTTAATACCATTAGGTATGAATGGTTGGTAGAGTGAAAGATTTATGTGAGAAAAGCCGATAATAATGAACAAAAGTAAAGCAGAAATTTTAAGTATGACTAGAAGAGCATTAAAAATGCTTGATTGCTTTATACCAATTAAATTTACAAAGGTTACTATCAGAACTGAAGAAATAGCAATTGGAATAAGAGAAAGCTGTGGAAGAAGAGAAACAACATAACCAGCTAAACCCAAACTTACTGTTGCCCCTGCGACTATATTTTCAAATATCCACAACCAGCCTGTTATAAAACCAGAAAAGGGTGAAATAGTTCTTTTTGCATATGCATATATGCTACCTTCCTTCGGAAAACTTGAGCTGAGTTTTGCGTAGCTGAATGCTGTAAATGAAGAAACTATACCGGCAATAATTATTGACAGAATGACAGCAGGACCTGCCAATCCGGCAGCAACACCAGAAATTACAAATATTCCAGTTCCTACTATTGCACCAATAGCTAAAGCAGTAGCATCAAAAAGGTTAAGGCTTCTTTTCAATTTAGGCATTAAAATAATTGCATTTTTGTTAAAAAAACTATTGGTATATTAATCAATGACTAATTATAACTTCTCCATCTCTAAGCGCTTTAAACAACATTTTATTTTTTATCAGATATTCAACTTCTTTGCTTATCAATTTTGACTCTGGATGGTCTGATTTGTAATGCGGTTCGATTGTATAGTTTATTATGCCAAGTCCATCCCAGATAGTCTTGTATTTTTTTCCATAAGGTTTTACTCTGGGATTATCTACAATTGAAAGACCTTTCAACGTAGGCCCTAGCACGCAAATTCCAGCGCTGTAACCTCCGTAAAGAACGTCCTTATTTAACATGCTCTTCAGTATAACATCAAATCCGCTAAGCTTCATGGCCTGCCTAAGAACAAAAGTATTGCCACCTCTTACCCAAATCACACCAAATTCCTTGATTTTTTTCCTTAGCTTTTCTCTTTTATTGAAATATTTTTGCAAATCCAATATTTCCACATCCAAACCAACCTTCGTGAGTTCTTTAATATTTTCTTGTATGCCCCTTTCCCTTCTCTTCAAATCTTTCGAATAATCCAGAGCATTTGGTATTAGAGCAGTCTTTTTGTTTTTGGGAATCATCTTTTTTAGTTTCTTGACTTCATTCCCCATTCTATATGACGATAAGTAAAATTTCATACACTAATTTAGAAATCTGAACTTAAATCAATATCTTCTTGGTCTTCTCCTGCGCTCAAATTTTCCTCTTGATGACCTATGACCAAATCCTCTTGACGATCTAAATCCGCTTCTTCTGAATCCGAATCTTCCATGAGAAGATACTTGACGAAAACCTCCACCTCTGAATCCTTCGCGTCTATCCCATTTCTTAATTATAACGTTTCTTTCAGAGAATTCCTCAGGATTTACATCCATGACCTGACCGTTAGCGAATTTGTGCTTTTCAATATTCACCTTAACGAAATGCTGAATTCTTAAGAAATCCTGTATTTCATCAGGTGTAATAAAGATTATCGAGTCTCCCGATGCTCCTGCTCTTCCAGTCCTTCCTATTCTATGAACGTAAGTCTCAGCATCATTTGGTAAATCATAATTGATGACGTGAGAAATATCCTTTACATCTATCCCTCTTGCAGCAACATCCGTTGCGATTAGATAAGGAATCCTTCTGCTTTTGAAATCTGCTAAAACTCTTTCACGTTGATTCTGACTCAGGTCGCCATGTATCAAACCAATATTATAGAATCTTGACAATTCCCTGTGAAGTCTGTCGGATTTGAATTTTGTTGAGACAAATATCAAAGTCAAATCAGGTCTCTCATGTTCAATCACATACTCTAAACACTTCATTTTTTCCTTCTCGTTTACAAGAAACATCGACTGCCTTACTGTTTTTACAGAAGGCTTTTCTTTGTTTAATTCTATCAACACTGGATTGACCATAAAATTATTTACAATCTTTTTTATCTCGTCTGGAAATGTTGCAGAGAATAAAAGAGTTTGTCTTTGCTTTGGAACGTATCTTAGAATGAATTTTATATCATCAATGAATCCCATATCCAACATCCTGTCCGCTTCATCTAGTACTAGCGTGTGAACGTGCCTCAAATCAATATTGTTCCTTCTAATGTGATCCATTAATCGACCGGGTGTTGCAACCACAACGTTCACATGGTTAAAAGCTCTAATCTGCATTTCCATTGACTTGCCGCCGTAGACTGCTACGCACTTGGTTAGCATATATTTTCCTACTTTCTCAAATTCCCTACATACTTGCTCAGCAAGTTCTCTTGTAGGCGTAATAACAAGAGCTTGGACATTCTTAGGATAGGTTATCTTCTCGATTATGGGAATAGCAAACGCCAAAGTTTTACCAGAGCCTGACTCTGCTCTGCCCATTACGTCTTTACCTTCCATCACAGGCTTTATTGCAAGCTCCTGAATGGGGAAAGTTTCATCTAGCTTCATCTCTTCCAACGCTTTCAGCGTTCCTTGACTTAAATTCATTTCTTTGAATTTCATGAAATCACTAGAACAAGATTAACTCAAGTTCTGATTTAAGATTAACGTTTTTGGGACTTTAAATTCATTTCCTTTTTAATATTATTACATAAAGTGTGATTTAATAACCTTTATAAACATTAGTTCTAATTATTTGAAAAGTGATTCGATGGGAGCAAGGAAACCAAAACCAGAGGAAAAGGAAAAAAAGGCAGAAGAAACAAAGAAAGAAAAGGTTAAAGAGAAAAAGCCTGAAAAAAAGAAGATTATAGAAGGCGTTAGAGGAGTAGTAAGACTCGCGGAGATGAATTTGGACGGGACAAAGAAAGTAAGAAACGCTGTTATAGGAATAAAAGGCATTGGAAAATCCTTGGCAAACAGCATTGTTATGGTTTCTGGGATAGATCCGAACGTTTTACTTGGTAGTTTAACTGATGAGCAAATTCAGAAATTAGAGGATGCTATCAAGAATCCTTCGAAATATGGAGTTCCTTTTCATATGCTTAACAGGAGAATAGACCCTTCTACAGGTGAGAGTAGACATTTGATTAGTTCTGAGTTAAGCTTCACTACAAGAAGCGATATTGATTTTATGAAAAAGATTCGTTCTTACAAAGGGATAAGGCATGAGCTTGGCCTTCCAGTAAGAGGACAGAGGACGAAGTCTAGTTTTAGAACTGGAATGATTGTTGGAGTTACTAAAGCTAAATTAAAACCAGGTGCAGTTGCACCTGCAGCTCCAGGAGCAGCAGCTCCTACGCCAACAGGTGGAGCAAAGCCTGGCGCACCGGTTGCAGGAAAACCAGCAGCTCCCGCACCTGCTACAACAACAGGTGCTAAGCCAACAACGCCAGCACCTGCAGCTCCGGTAAAAACAGAGAAGAAAGAAGAAAAGAAAAAGTGATTAGATGTCAATAAAACCTATATGTAACAAATGTGGCAAAGAAATAATGGATTTTGGTGGATTATTATTTTCGCCTCCATATTCTAAAGATTTTGTAAAAAAATGGCATTTGTGCAAAACGTGTTACAGAGAGACAATTAAAAACTTTAAGTGATTGAATGAGACAACACAAAAAATATGAAAAACCAAGGAGACCATGGGACAGAACTAGGATAGAGGCTGAGAAAAAAATAAAACAAACCTATGGTTTGAGAAGAAAAAAAGAAATATGGAGAGCTGAATCGATATTGAGAAACTATAGAAGGCAGGCTAGGAACCTTGCTGCAAAAAAAGACAAGGAAAAGGAAAAAATACTCTTAGAAAAATTAGTAAAGATAGGACTGCTTAATAGCGGTGCTGACTTGGATGATGTTTTAGTTTTGAACGTTGAAAATCTTTTGGAGAGAAGATTACAAACTCTAACTTTCAAAAAAGGAATAGCAAGAACACCAAAGCAAGCCAGGCAATTAATAGTTCATGGTCATGTAGCCATTGACGGTAGAAGAGTGAGATGGCCAGGAGCAATTGTTCCTGTATCAGAGGAAGGGAAAATAAAGTTTTATGGAAAAGAAGTAGGTGTGAAAAATGAGACCAAATCCTAGGCAGAATTTAAGATGGGGAATAGCATACATCTTTAGCTCTCCGAACAACACCATAATTCATATTACTGATATCAGTGGCTCTGAGACCATATCAAGGTTTTCAGCAGGAATGATGACAGACAAGGACAGAGAGGGAGGTTCGCCCTATCCTGCTCTGCTGGCTGCGAACAAGGCTGCTGAGGTTGCACTGGAGAAAGGGATAAATGCGGTTCACATAAAAGTAAGAGCACCTGGCGGAATAAAAGCAAAAAGCCCTGGCGCTGGAGCTCAACCTGCCATAAGAGCCTTGGCAAGAGCAGGTTTGATGATAGGAAGGATAGAAGACGTCACACCATTGGGTCATGGATTCATGAAACCTAAAGGTGGACGTAGGGGAAGAAGGATATAGAAAGATTAATAAATGACGATAACAATTTTTTAGTACTGGTGTTAATTTGAAAATACACATATTAAGTAAGACCGATACCGAAGTAAAATTCTTGATGGAGGAGTCAAATCCTCAATTTGCAAACGCGTTGAGAAGGATAATATTATCAGAGATTCCTATAATGGCTATAGATTCGGTTGACTTTACTGAGAATGAATCAGTCCTTTACAACGAGGTAATAGCTCATAGACTTGGTTTGATACCATTGGTTTTTGACTCTAAGAAGTTTAACTTCAAGGAAGAGGGTGAAAAGCCAGATTCCTTGTCTGAGGTAGTCTTCGTAATAAGCAAGAAAGGACCCGGAATGGTTTATTCAAAGGATATGAAATCAAGCGACCCAGATGTAAAACCGCTTTATGATAATATCCCTATCGTCGAGCTGTTTGATGAACAAAAATTAAAGCTAGAGGCATCAGCTTCGCTAGGACTTGCAAAGGATCATGCTAGATATCAGGCAGCCATCGCTCACTATAGATATTTTCCAACTGCTGTCCTAAAGGAAAAATTAACCAATCCAGAGGAAGTCATGAGATACTGTCCTAAAAACGCAATAAAGATTGATGGGGAAAAAGTGTCTGTTACCATGGATTGTGACCTTTGCAGGGAATGCGTAAAGGTAGCAAAGCCAAAAGGAGCCTTGCAGATAGAGGGCGACCCAGCAAGATTCATATTTAATGTAGAATCTATTTCTGGCTTAAGACCTGATGAGATTGTTCTAACAGCTGTAGATATCTTAAAAGAAAAAGCAAAGGATTTTGGAAGAGAAGCTAAAAAACTGAAATAAGCAGTTTAAATCTTTAACATTTTATTATAAATTTATGCTAGAAAATTTCTTTCGTAAAGAAAGAGTCAAAGCAATAGAAATTCTATTAATGCAAAAATTTAATGCCATGGATGCAGGCAAAGCCAAGAATGATAGAGAAGTTGTTAAGGAAGCGCAAAGAAGGCTTGGAGAATATAAAAGAGAAGAAGTATTAAATGTTCTTTATAGAATGAGACTCGAGACTGCTTACGGAAAACTAGCAGAGAAAGAAATCAAGAGTTACGAGTCTTAATTTAAATATTCATCAAATAAATTCTTAATCACGCGGACGTAGCCAAGTCTGGTCTAAATGTACGAACAGCGTACAGGATAAGGCGCAGGACAAACCTGCTGTGCGATACTTAAGATCGGACGCTTAAGTCTTGAGCGTAAGCGATGATAAGAAATCCTGTGGGTTAGTCCCTCCGTCGGTTCAAATCCGACCGTCCGCACTTCTTTTTTAAGTTTTCAAATCATGTTATTATGAATATGAAAAAATTAAGTAGAAAAGCTTGGAACAAAATCTTTAAAGAAGAAGGCAAGGTATTTAACAAACCACAAGAGGATATTCCAAGGATTGTAAAATTATTTAAAAAACATAGTGTTAAAAGAATCCTTGATTTAGGATGCGGTACAGGGAGACACTTGATTTACTTAGCTAAGCATAAATTTGATACCTATGGAATAGATAATTCTGAATACGGTTTAAAGTTTGCAAAGCATTGGCTTGAAAAAGAAGGGCTAAAAGCTAATCTAAAAGTTGGAAACATTTACAACAAGCTACCATATAAAAGCAATTTCTTTGATGCTGTAATAAGCACCCAAACTATGCATCATGGAAATATAGCAGAGATAAGAAAGCTCATGAAGGAGATTGAAAGGATACTTAGACCAAAAGGTTTTATTTTTATCACAGTAAGAAAGAGATCATCTAGAAAAGGAATAAAATACATCGCGTCAAGGACTTATATCCATTTAGAAGGTCGTGAGAAGAATCTTCCACACTATCAATTCAACAAAAATATCTTAAAAAGAGAATTCAGAGATTTTAAAATTATTGATTTGTGGATTGAGTCAACAAGACGCCATTACTGTTTATTAGCAACTAAGGAAATTTAATCAAACTAAAGCTTTAAAAATATAAGAAATAAAACAGATTAACATGCCTAAACCAACAGGGCCTTCGAACCTAATATTCAAGGCTTTAATAGATGATATTCGTAATCGTGGTTATCGAGAAAACATACCATTTTTGATTAAGCTTGCGGATGAATTAGAAAAACCAAGAAGAAGTAGGGCAGAGGTTGATTTGTCAAAGTTAAACAGAGTCTGCAAGGAAAACGAGACGGTGGTCGTCCCAGGAAAACTTCTTTCTTCTGGAATTCTGAAAAAGCCTTTGAAGGTTGCTGCAGCAAGTTTTTCGATGGCTGCAGTGGAAAACATACAAAAAGCTGGCGGCAAGACCATGACAATTGAGGAACTGATAAAGGAAAATCCCAAAGGAACAAACGTAAAGATAGTGATTTAATGATAATAGATGCTGATGGTGCAATATTAGGAAGACTAGCAGCGAATACTGCAAAGGATCTTTTGAGAGGAGAGAACATCACTGTGGTAAACATTGAGAAAGCAATTATAACAGGCAATCCTAATTCAACAGCAAGAAGATATTTCGAGAAGAGAGAGAAAGGAGACCCGAACAAAGGACCTTTTTATCCAAGGTATCCTGACAAACTTTTCAAGAGAGTGGTAAGAGGAATGCTTCCTTACAAAAAGGATAAGGGAATGAAAGCATTCAGAAGGTTAAAGGTTTTTGTTGGAAATCCTGATAACTTAAAAGGCGAAAAAGTAGGAAAGTCTGTAGTTGGCATAAGATGTAAATACATCTCTGTTAAAGATATGTGTAAAAAATTAGGTGCTAAAGTTGGCTAAGAAAAAAGAACTTATACAAACATATGGCAAAAGAAAAAAAGCAATAGCAAGGGCTATTGCTAGGCCAGGTAAGGGAATAATTATAATCAATAATAAACCCCTTGAGGTTTTCGAGCCAGAGATGTTAAGGTTAATGATAAAGGAACCTCTGATTTTAGCTGGCAATGTTGATTTGGATATAGATGTAAGTTCAAGCGGCGGAGGAATATTTGGACAGGCTTCTGCCATCAGGCAATGCATAGCAAAAGCATTGGTTGAATACGATAAAAACTTAAAAGAAAAATTCATGGAATATGATAGGAACATGCTTGTCTCAGATTCGAGGAGGACTGAACCTCACAAGCCCTCTGCAAGCAAACGCGGCCCTAGGCGTCATAAGCAGCGCAGTAAAAGATAATTATTAAAAACTCTAGATTTAGATATAATAAAAGGTGTTTTGAACGATAATACCAATTCGTTGCATAAGTTGTGGAAAACCTGTAGCTCATTTATGGGAAGAATATTGTAAAAGAGTCCAGAACGGGGAAGATCCTAAGAAAGTTTTAGATGATTTAGGATTGAAGAGATATTGTTGCAGATCCTTGTTTCTAACACATGCTGATACATACAAACAAGTAGCTAAATTCAAGAGGTAAACATGCTTGAAATTTGGCTTTATAGTCTGTTAAGCGTATTTTTAGTAAGTTGTATCTCTTTAATAGGATTGTTCACATTTTCAATAAAGCAAAGCACATTAAGTAAAATACTTCTTTACCTTGTCAGCTTTTCTGTTGGTGGTCTGTTAGGAGATGCCTTCATTCATCTTCTACCAGAGGCAATAAAAATCAACACCGAATTAAATCTTTCTTTTTATGTCCTTCTAGGAATATTAATTTCATTCGTTGTCGAAAAATTCATTCATTGGAGGCACTGCCACATACCAACTTCTAAAGAGCATCCACATCCTTTTGCTATAATGAACCTAATAGGAGATTCTGTTCATAACTTCATAGATGGTTTAATAATAGGTGCTAGTTACTTGGCTTCATTGCAAATAGGAATAGCTACAACCATAGCGGTAATGCTTCATGAGATTCCTCAAGAGATAGGTGATTTCGGAGTTTTAATTCATGGCGGTTTTAAGAAAAACAAAGCCCTATTCCTAAATTTTGTTACGGCTCTAACGGCTGTGGCAGGAATGTTGGTATCCTTGGTCATTGGGAATTATATCCAAAGTCTGAATAATGCGTTGATACCATTCGCCATAGGTGGCTTTGTTTACATAGCTTCGTCTGATCTTATACCAGAACTTCATAAAGAGACCGACCCAATCAAATCTTTCAAACAGTTGATATCTATCTTATTTGGAATAGGAATCATGTATTTGTTCTTGTTCTTAGAATAATTTTTATGAAAATCAACATTATAGTAACGCCTAATACGAATACTTCTGAAGTAATTAAATTAGACGAGATCAATTACAAAGTCAGGGTGGATGCTCCTGCCTCTGAGGGTGAAGCTAACAAACGTTTGATTGAAATACTTTCAGAATACTTTAATGTTCCGAAATCTTACATAAAGATTTTAAAAGGTTTCAAGAATAGAAATAAGATAGTTAGTATAGATAATTTATAACATGGGTCCGTAGTATAGCTTGGTCTAGTAAGCTGAAAGCCTAGAATATACGCTTGGGGAAGAGATCCAAATTGCGTATGACGGGCGTTCAAATCGCCCCGGGCCCATTTTTAAATCCTAAATTATAACTCTATTTATGAAGGTAGATGCTGTAATCGGAGAAGATGATTTTTCTGAGAAAATGGCAAAGCACATTAATGCAAAATTCATAAAAATTAAAAACACTATTTTTCCTGACAGCGAAGTGAAATCATCAATAGAAACAGAACAAATAAAGAATAAAAATATTCTACTTGCTTTAAGGACAAACAGATTCGAACCAAATGTAAATGATGCCATAGTGAAAATTTACTTTATTGTTAATCTGTTGAAAGAGAATAATGCCAAGGAAATAAACCTTTTGTTACCTTACATGTTCTATGCTAGGCAAGATAAGCAATTTTTACCAGGAGAAACAAAATCATTTTCAAATATAGCGAATCTTTACGAGAGCTTAGGCATCTCGAGCATTCTTACTATAAACTCTCATTTATATGGAAAAACACCTGACCTTCAGAGCTTCTTTAAAAAAATAAAAATTTATGATATAACACCAGTAAAAATTTTTTCAGATTACCTTAAAGCAAAAGACCTAGATAATCCTATAGTAATAGGACCTGGAAAGGGTGCAGATACTTTAATTCAAGAAATGGCAAACCACCTTGATTCTGATTTTGAAGGACTTGAAAAAGAAAGAGATCTTCACACTCAGCATATAACAATGAAGCCCCCTAAAGCAAAACTGGAGAACAGAGATGTCATAATTTACGATGATGTTGCAGCAAGTGGAGGAACTATAGTCCCAGCTTTTGAATTAACAAAACAATACAATCCTAAAAGAATATTCATAGTCTTACCTCATTTGGTAACAAGAAAAGGAATAGAAAAATTACAAAATCTAGATTCAGAGCTAATTACAACTGATACTTTCTTTTCTGAAGAACACAAGAAATTCACAGAATTAACTTTAGTCCCTTTGATTTCTGAATACTTAAATATGTAGATTATTTTGTCAACAAAACAACCCTGCTATCTCTCTTTTCGTCAGCAACCTTGTATCCTATTGAATCAGCAATCTTCTGAGAAAATTCTTTTATCTCTTCGTGTAGAGGCATAACAGAATAAGGAAGCCTTTGTCTAGAGAAACCCACGCTCATGAAAGACTTAACTTCAACGAAATTAGGTAAAGCTTTTTCAATTAACTTGGCATATTTTTCAGGGTCTTTCATATTCAAGTCTCTGACCATGGTTAACCTGATAACCTTTCTAGTCTTGAGACTTGGAAATAATTCTAGAGTTTTGTTCAAACTTTCCCAAGCATCTTTCACCAAAGGCCTCTGAACCCTTTCAAACATTTCCTTGCTGTTGCTGCATAGAGAAACATAAAGTTGAGTAGGCAAATTTTCTAAACTTTCTAATCTCTCAGGCAAGGTGCCATTAGTGACGAGAAAGGTTTTCATATCCCTTTTGTGAAATTCCTTTATCAAATCAGAGAGTCTGCTATAGCAAGTGGGTTCACCGCTCAAGGATATCGCCACGTTACCAGGGGTTTGCGCTTCTTTCAGATATTTATTATTATGAGGTATCCCACCCAATCCCGACAAAAGCTGTCTTTGCGCATTGATTAGTCCATTGACTATTTTCTCAGGTTCTTCCTCATCGGGTATCTTCTGTCCTAACGTAAGCTCAGTCGCTCTCCAACAAAATTGACAGCGTAAAGAACACCAAGAAACTGCTGGAGTGCATTGTAAACATCTATGACTCTTTATACCTATGTCTCCGTAGAATTTTTCCTTGTAACAATGCTCCTTTCCACCGGTTTTAATGGATTTCTTAGTCCATAAACAAAGCTTAGCAGCAGAATGGTTTCCTACCAGTTTGTATCTTTGTCTGAGCAATACATTCTTAACATTTTCTGGAATCATACTAAAGAATTGTAGGCAAACTTTAATAAATAAATCAACCAATAAATGCTTATGCCAAAGAATAAGAAACTAAAGAAGACTTCTAAAAAAACATTCCTAAGCAAACTTCTAAAAGGCAAGAAAAAACCTGAACATAAGCTTGCTAAGAAGAAATTAAAAGTACCAAGTCAAGAGCAAATCAGGCAATTTATAATCTCGTTAGCAGAAAAAAAGGATATTAAATATTCATTGATAGATGAACTTGCTTATGCTGATATAAAATGGGAAGAAAAAGAAAATCAATTTGTTTATAACGTCATAGAGCCAAAGTTTAGTTCCGAGGAACAAAAAATATATTCAAAGATGGTAAGCGGGCTGATGGAGATATTGGATGTTGAGTTGTCTGCTATAAAGAAGAAGGAAGAGGCGCAGAACTATCTTCAAAGCCAAATCAAGAAGGTCCTAGAGGAGTATGAAATTAAGATTTCTGATGAAACTTATATTAAAATCCTTTATTTTGTCCAAAGAAATTTCGTTGGTTTAAACGAGATAGAACCGTTAATGCAAGACCCTTATATAGAGGATATCTCTTGCGATGGTGTTGGCATACCTATTTACGTCGTTCACAGGAAATACGGCTCAATAAAAACAAACGTAGTTTATAATGAAGATAAAGAGCTAAGAGGATTTGTTGTAAAACTTGCGGAAAGGTCCGGAAGGTTTATTTCATATGCAGAACCTTTGCTTGATGGAACCCTTCCTGACGGTTCAAGAGTTCAGGCTACCTTTGCTGCAGATGTGACAACAAGAGGACCATCATTTACCATAAGAAAATTCGTACAAGAACCCTTCTCGCCCATAGATTTGATGAATAAAAAATCAGTTAGCGGTGAAACTCTGGCGTACCTATGGCTCTCGATTGAGAACGGTGCTTCTATTTTAGTGGCAGGCGGCGCAGGTACTGGTAAAACCACTTTGTTGAATGCTTTGTTAATGTTTGTTCCAAACGAATCAAAAATAATAACCATAGAGGATACGAGAGAATTGAACATTCCTCATGAAAATTGGATACCGGCTGTTACCAGAATAGGATTTGCAAAAGGATTTGGAGAGGTTACAATGTTTGACTTGTTGAAAGAGGCATTCAGACAAACACCTGATTATGTTATCGTAGGGGAGGTAAGAGGTCAGGAGGCTTATGTAATGTTCCAAGGAATGGCTGCTGGCATACCGGCAATGGGTACCATGCATGCTGGAAGAGTTGATGACGTTATCTATAGATTAGAGACACCACCCATAAATTTGTCTCCTACTTTAATTGATACCTTGGACATGGTTTTGGTTATGATTCATGCTAGAGAGAAAGGCGAATCCTCTAGAAGATTAAAGGAGATAGTTGAAATAGAGTCTGTAGACCCTGCAACAGGAAAAGTTAGGTCTAATCAGGTTTACCATTGGTCCGCAAGCGAAGATACATACGAGTTCGCTGGGACTTCCTACTTTTTGCAGGAAATAGCTGCTCACAAAGGCATAGAGGTAACGTCTTTATTCAAAGAATTAGAAAAGAGAAAAGCTTTGTTGGATTGGATGCAAAAGAAGGGTATGAACAAGCATAAGGACGTGGTTAGAATTTTAACCGAGTACCGAAAAAATCCTGATAAAGTCTTAAAAGATGCAGGGATTACAACTTAAAATATTTGTAAGCGTCTATAATACTTCCAACTTCTAGGACAGATATACCAGCTTCCTGTCCTATATTGACTGTTACTGCTTGGTAAGTTGTTCTACAGAATAATATACTTCCTCTTGTTGTGCAGGTTTCTTGAGGCTTTAAGAAAGTTTGTTCTCCCTGACCTAAAGGAACAAGGAAAAGTTTGGCCCCTACATCCTTGGCTGCCTCTGCCTTCTCCAAGACACCGCCTACCTCTCCTATTGTACCATCCTCGTTTATGGTTCCTGTTATGACAATGTCATTTTTTATCTTTTCATTTCTGAAGGCCGCTATGGTTGCTATAGTCAAAGCAGCACCTGCGGAGGGTCCACCTATCACAGTTGCGTTGGATTCAATCGAATAAGTAAGGTCATAATTGCTTGTATTTATATTTGTTAAATTTTCTGCAACATATTTAGCTATTTGTATGGATTGTTGAGTATCTGTCCAGAATAAGAGCTTTTCTATATTTGTAAGTGTCTTTCCAGTTCCTGGTTTTGTTTCAACTATCAATGGCGTTGAGACGCCGTTGCCATCCTGGTCAATTGCAACAAGGTTAATCTCAGCATTAGAATAAACAGGTTCAGTTACAGGGGTATATGTCTGAGAAGAACTTTGAGGAACTTCTTCGTAATAATATGCTGTAAAATAATAAGTTGCTGAACTTCCTATTAAAATTCCTATTACAAATAAAACTATTACCGGCCATTTTTTTTGCTTAGAACGCTGGTAATGATACTTCATAAAGATATAGTAATTTTTAAAATTATTTAAAGCATTAGGAACGATTGGTACTTTAGCCAGATGTTAACTTAAAAAGGTGCAGAGGAACGCTCTTGGTGGAGACTAAAAATTCATGAGGCTAACCCTCTTAGCCTTCTCCACTTCGCTACCCCACAAACATCATCAATATAACTTACTGCTGCTTCCTTCCGGACCTCGCAGGTTTGTTATACTGATAACTCTGTAGGACGGAGCTTCTCAGTTGGTTAAAAGGACCTCATAAACTTTTAATGTCGCCCTTGAGCTTCAACTCGGCCATAAAGACCATTTGCCGATAGAGGTGAGGCCTAACCACCCAGGTCTATCCTCTGCAAAAATAAGTTAAATTTCTAAACTATTTAAAAACACTATGTTTTTCTCTCAATTAAAAACGTCAAATTTAAATAGCTAACTACAAAACTTCTATTCATGGCAGATCCAAGATCAATAACCTTCTGGTTCATAGGTGCAATTTGCCTATTTACAGGAGCCCTAATAGCAGGGTCAGTTGAACCATCTGTTCTAGGAGCAACCACCACTTCAGTCGCTGTAGCCTACATAATATCATTTGTCTTAATATTGCTAGGCGGGATGTTTTGGATATCCACGGCTATAATTCAAGCAGAATAATCATAATCTAACTTCAGGAAAACATTTTTTCTTAAAGAATCTTTCCACGTTTATCGAGTCTGTCTCATTTATCAATAAGGTAGCCACTATAGATCCGCCTGCTGGATCTGTTTCAAACTTGAAGAACAGCACTTCATCCCCCTTGGTTATCCTCATACCGTAATACTCTAGGTTATTTCTTGAAGATACGATATTAAACCTAAATATTTTTGTCTTGCCGTATAAAGAACCGTTAGGTTCAAAATCATATTTTATATCAGCCATGACATCCTTTGTCGTGTTCTCCATAAAGCACTCAAAAGAACCGATATTCACATAGAAGTATAATAGACTTGTTATCAAAATTACTGCAAACAATATTATGAAATAGTCTTCCTTTTCCATACTATTAAATTAAACTCTTAATAGAAAAAGTTTTACAAAACTTCTGTTTTTCTAAATTCAAAATGCCTCAGCGGATATATTTTACTTAGACTTTTCCTTATTTTGCTTTGAAGATTGCCATCAATTAATCCTCTTATGAATTCATCTGTTTTCAACTTAGTTAATTCACTTATTACTATCTCCCTTATATTCCTTCTTATCTCAGATTCAACGTTCCTGCTAACAGCCCTGTTTGAGATTGCTATTGTCTTGACCCTCATCTTGTTATCGACTAAATCTATCACATCGTTTGTATCTATCCTTGTTGTCCTAGAACGAACTATCCTAGACAGGTAATCTCTTGTACAATCATGTCCAATAAACTTTGTTATGGCTTTGTTATCCTTTACATCATCAATTCTAAAGAAGAATTTCAAATAATACTTGTTAGGGTCACCTGTTATATCTGTAAGACTGGTTTCAACTACCCTTCCCTTGATTTGATTGGGATCCATCGCCATAGTTTCTCCTATGACAAAGTCTCCAAAAAATTTGGGTGCTATTATCTGATACCACTCTTTACCTTTGAGCTTTGAAGCCATAGAGATTAAATATAATCTATAGATTTATAAACCTTATTTTAGTGAATAAGTTGAAGTTTTTTTCTTAGAAGGTTTTCACAAGTTTCTATAAACTTTTCCTCTGTTCCCGGCGGGATAGTCGCTCCAGCTGCATGCTTATGCCCACCAGCTCTTCCGCCGCATTCTATAGAAGCCTCTACTATGATTTCGCGTATGTCCACGTCTTTAGACCTTGCAGAAATTTTTACTCCATCCTCAGCGTTCGCAAATCCTATCAGAGTTTTTTCAGCTGGTTTGAAGAGCATAGAAACTATAGTTCCGATCATGTTTTCGTTTATAGCATCCCCTGCTATTATATAAGTTGCAAACTCTTTCTGCTTCATGCAACTAGGATTCTCTGAAATCCATCTCAGATAATTGCTTATTAGTTTTTTGTAGCCCTTCACTATGCCTCTTGCATATTCCAATGCATTTTTACTTCCCAAACATAGGGCTATACCTACGGCAGGCTCGTTCATGTTTGCTGTTGCATTCAGCATGGTTGCAAACTCTTTTGCATCCTTAAGCTCTTCTGGAAATTGCTTTAGGGTTAGAACATCACCAAATATCATTTCCTTATTGAAGCTTTCATGATTCAAACTTTCCTTTACAATTGCGTCGGCAAGTTTTGTCTTTTCTTCATTGGTCAGGTCGCTCAAGGTTTTCCATTTACCGTTCTCTTGTGGGCTTATTCCAATCTCAGAGAGAAGTTGAAGGGACTTTGCTCCATCTAACCCAGGGATACCTGAAAGCTCTAGAGACTTGTAAAGAGGACGGGAGAACCTTCCAAAAAGGTTTAAACCAGTCTCTATCTCTATCAGAGGATTCTCAAATACTTTTGAATTAACTGAATAATTAGTATCGCCTATGGTTCCTACTATTGCCAGAGGCGCGAGAGAATTATGATGAAGTATTTCCTTGACGAGCAGGTAGGCGGTTCCAGAACCTGAAAAATCCAAGTCATAGTTCACAGGGTTTATGTGGATGACTTTCTCGGATGGCAATCCATCGATTTCATGATGGTCAATCACTATGACGTCACAGTTTAATTCCTTCAACAAATCCAGATAACCAGATCCTATGTCGGTGAATATTACTAACTTCGGTTGTCTTTCTTTCAGATCCTCTATCACTTTGGGCTTAATTCCCTTTACAACAGTTATCTGGAATGTTTTTTCAAGCTCCATGAGCATAGACGCTATCAAAGAAGCAGAGCAGATACCATCAGCATCTAAATGGCTGATTACTTGTATTAAATTATCAGTAGACTTTATCTTTTCAGAAGCTTTATTTAGAAGTTCCATAAGTTCTTTCATTAAAATAATACTGTATACACCAATATAATATTTTTGTATGCTAGAAAATTAATTTTTAATCATTCAAATAGCTTACAAGCTCTTTAATTTCCCTTTTTAAGAAATCTTCTGCCTCTTTAAATTTTTTTAATTCCTCAATTGAGAGCCATTTTACTTTAGAAGTATCTTCTATTGGTTCTGCTTCTCCAGATTTGTAATGACATAGAAAGGTTAGCATTACAACATGAGCTCCATCTGTACGGACAAAAGAATTGTTGTATACTAGCTTAATGTCATCTGTTACGTCAACTCCAACTTCTTCTTTAACCTCTTTCTTAAGGGTTTTTTGTAAAATATTTGGTTCTTCTGTCTCGCCTTCAACTTTTCCTCCAGGCAAAGACCATGTGTTTGGTTTATGTAATTCTTTAGGTCCCCTCTTAGCTAGAAGAAATTTACCATCTTTTTCTATCCATGCCTTTACGGCAACGATATGAAATTGTGCATTATCCTTTGTTTGCATAAAACCATTTATTTCTCAGTCTCTACCAATAGCTTTGCTCTCTCAGGTTCGTATACAAAATCTTTCGGAAGCTTTCCCTCTCTAACATAATATTTTATCAATCTTCTTATCTTGCTCTCTAAAAGTTCCAATCCGTGTTTAGATGTATAGTCTTTATTATATTTCGTCAAATGATCTCTAAGCTTTACAGCCTTCTTTAACAGATTATACAAATCTTCAGGAATGTTAGATACTAGATTATTTTCTTCAAGAATCTGCATTATAGTTTTTTTGGTTATATCCTTAACAGAACCGATTCCATATTGATCTCTTAAGATTCTGCCTATTCCTGCAGCGTTTAATCCGTCCTTACGAAGTTTTAGAACAAGCCTTTCTACTTCCTTATCGTTATATTCAACCCACTTCGCGACAGCGGTAGGCTTCTTACTACTAGCTCTACCTTTTTTTCTAGAATGCATCTTAGCCATTTACTCACCGATGAATTGAGATGCTACGTAAAAAAATACTCCAATAAGCACAAACAATGCGCCAAGAATAGCGATTAAGATTGTACCTCCAATAAAAGAACCCAATCCAACCCCAATTGAGACCATTACTGCAGATATAAAAATAATTAAATAACTAAGATTCTCCAAAAATTCCTTCTGACTATTTCCGTCTATCCATTTTCTAATATTAAAATTCTCCTTTTCTTCTATCGGTTTTTCAGTCATCTCTTAACATACCTCCCTCGTTTTTCTATATCATTTAAGGTATCTAAAACTTTATTAAAGTTATCATTTGCTTGTTTATAACCTTTTATAAAACTACTCCATAGTAAATCTAAATATCTAAAATGAGTAGATTTAAAGGCTTCTTTCAATACAGACAAGTCCGTTGCTAAGTCTTCTATCCTGTTAGAAAACTCTCCTAAACCAAAGTCAATAAAATATATTTTACCATCCTTCAGGATCATGTTGCTTGTTGTAAGGTCGCCATGAACTATTCCATTCTTGTGCAATAAGCCCACCATCTTTCCTAAATTCTCTGCTATCTCTTTTCTCTTCGCATCATTCGTGCTATTAAAGAATTCCTTTAACCTCTTTCCCTCTATAAATTCCATATTTATTTTAAAACCTTGTTCATCAATAGAAAATATTTTTGGAGTTTCTACTCCAACTCTCCTAGCTTCTGACAACAACTTACTCTCTTTTCTGGTCCTTAACTTTCTTAGCTTAACGTCAATCTCAGGCAGTCTATAGCTTTTCTTGATTCTCTCCTTTACAAGTTGGTCATCTTCTAAATAAAGAACTGCTTCAGCGCCACGTTTGATTATTTTCATATACATCACAGAGGTACTTCACAACAGAATTTATTTAACATCTCTTTAGAGTAGAACTTTGGAAGAAGCTTGTTGTACCATAAATCAAAAAATATTCTCTGGTC
>Ga0172364_10001452_pt1 | contig 18222 bp, 10 predicted proteins | sample LakKivSesite10cm_FD_114545 | JGI IMG/M metagenome (GOLD analysis project Ga0172364, IMG submission 114545) | Sediment microbial communities from Lake Kivu, Rwanda - Sediment site 10cm | ecosystem: Environmental > Aquatic > Freshwater > Lake > Sediment | place: Rwanda: Western Province, Lake... | reverse complement strand
GGCTGTTCGTGTACCCCTCCGTGCCGCTGGAGTACACGCGAAAGACCTGCCAGTTCGTCCCGTAGGGGTCCTGCGTATCGGCGAGGAGGTCGGCAGTCGCCTCGAGCGCGGCATAGTCGGGATGGCCCGGCGGAACCTGGAGCACGATCACCCTGGTCGGGCTGAGCATCTTGGCCCAGCAGTCTATGTGGTCGATGTAGCTCCCCTGCGGGTCCTGCATCGTGAAGTAGTCGTCGACGCCGCAGTAGAGAGCCATCTGGGAGTCCACCCAGTCCTCGTCCCCGCCGTTCTCGCTGATCACGAGGTTGGTGGACATCGACTGCCCGAGCCCGCTCGACATGTAGTTGCCGCCGGTGTGGACGATGTCGGAAGTGAAGACCGGGACTCCCCAGTCCGCGCCGAGCACAACGGGGAAATTGTCGTCGTCCGGGCGGGGCCTGTTGTACGTGAAGTTGAAGATCCCGCTGGTGCCGTCCGGCAGCATGAGGAACCAGGGACCGTAGTCCCGTACCCAGATCGAGTTGGTCGGAGCGAAGACGAAGCCGACGTTGCCCATGTTGACGCCCTGAGCAGTGAACGCGCTGGTGACCGCAGCCTGTTCCGATGACTGGCAGATGACCCAGATGAAGGTCTGGTTCGACAGCGGGACGATGAAGTTGTAGGGCAGGCCGAGGGGCCAGCGTATGAAGACGCCGGTCATGGTCTCGAACTCGGCCGGGTTCCTGGTGCCGTCGGGCGGGGGAGCCGTGGCGACGGTCGAGGATCCTATCTCGTCCAGCCTGGTGAGCTCCGCGGCGGTGAACCCGATCGGGAGGAGCTCCTCCGAGCCGTCGACGGACCTCTCGGCGAGGGCGACTGCCGAGAATGACAGCAGAAGGCAGATGATCTTCAAGGCGGGGACCTCCAGGGAGTCGGGGGCCGGAGCCCGGGGCGTGTGCCGGTCAGTTTGCCACTGTGCGAAGATCGCCCGACGGAGGCGCAGGCGCAATACGGGGCCGCGGGAGGTATGTCGTCCGTCCGGGGCCCGAAACCCCTACTTCAATGCCTCCTGCGAAGACCAGGACCTGTCCGCCCTGAGTGCGGAGAGGACCATCCCGTCACCTTCGGCCGGCTCTCCGGTCGCGAGCCGCGACAGCAGACTGCCGACCCCGGGCCCCAGCATGAACCCCTGACCGCACATCCCCGCGGCCACGAAATGGTTCTCCGGCCCTGCCCCCCCGACGATGGGGGAGCCGTCCGGCGTCTGCGGATAGCATCCCCGCCAGGTCCTCCTGACCTTCAGGTTGGCCAGCCTCGGCCAGAGCGAGACCATTCGCGGAGCCACCAGCGGGAGGAACTCGGATGTCTCGCTCGTCGACGCCCCGAGTATCGGCGGGTCCGGGGTGATGCAGAACACGACCTGGCCCGTGGAGTGCTGGTAGAAGTAGTAGTTCGCCGATCCCGGAGCCTTCCGGATGTCCACGACCATCGGCGTGAAGAACGACCTGACGGGCTCGGTGACCCCGCCCTCGTGGCAGTCGGGGAAGACCGGCAGGTCGAGCCCGGCCATCCCTCCCAGCCTCCTCGCCTCGTTTCCGGCGCAGTTGAGGAAGGCGCCGCAGGAGTACCTGCCCCTGTCCGTGACCACTTCCGTGATCCTCGACCCTGACGACTCGAGGGAGGTCACACGCTCGCCGAAGCTGAACGAAGCTCCAAGGGAGCGGGCCCGGCGGCAGAAGGCGTAGCATGAGGACATCGGGCTGGCGCTACCGTCCCTGGGGGACCAGGTGCCCCCGAGCAGGCCTTCGGGGTCTATGCCCGGCACGATCCGCCGGATCGTCGCGGCGTCCACCCAGTCTATGTCGAGGCCCGCCGCTCTCTGCCCCGGGAGCATTCCCCTGAGGAGCGACTCGGTCTTCCCGTCATAGGCCACGTATGTGTATCCGCCGCGCACCCAGCCGATCTCCTCCCCGTGCCTCTCCGCCCAGGAGCTGAAGACGTCGATCGACTCCAGGCAGAGCCTGACCTTCGCCGGCTCGCCGTGGGTCGCACGGATCCCACCTATCGCGCACTTGTTGTTGCCCTGTCCAGCCGAGGCCATCGGATCGACGCACAGGACCGAGAGCCCCTTCTCCGCAAGGTACATCGCGGCGGGAGTCCCGACGCTTCCCGCCCCCGCGACGACGACATCCCAGGAGCGCCCGACGCTCACTCGCCACACCTCCCGGAGAAGCTCCCGAGCCGGGTCTCGGCGAAGAGGGGCCTCTCGGTCAGCGGCTCTATCTCGGCCTCGGGTATGCCCTCCTCCCGGCACAGCCTGAGGAGGAGGTTGCGGCAGGTCTTCCCGCCGCACGCTCCGAACCCGCACCTCGTCAGAGCCTTGATCTCGTTGAGGTCCCTCACACCCTTCCTCAGGAGGCCGCGGATCGTCCCGGCCGTGACGCGCTCGCATCTGCAGACCACCGCCTCGTCCGGTGGCGAGCCTTCGAGCTGCACGGGAAGGGGCAGCAGGCCCTCCGGATCCTGGACCCTCACACCGGCCACGCGCGCGGCTATCGACGCATCCACGGAGATCCTGAGAAGGGTGGTCGACCTGACTCCCGGGACCTGCCTCGTCTTCTCGAGCACTCCCGTCCCGATTGGAAGGCCTTCCCAGTCAGTGACCGTCAGCTCTCCACCCACCTCGAGTCCCCGCGGATCGAGCTCGAATGGGATGGTGACGACCGGCCTCTCCGCGGACCTGCGGAAGTCCACCAGCGTGATCGCGAGGCCGGGACAGATCGCCACGCACTTGTCGCAGCCGATGCAGCCGGATCTGTACTCCGGATTTCCGAGGACCGGGTGCCCGGTCGTGCCTATGAGCCCCTTCGGGCAGCAGGTCATGCATGGGTTGCACGGGATCTCCTGAGTGCAGTGGAGGACGGGGAACACTCCCTCACGCGCCTCGGGGACCCTGTACGGCATGACCCTGCCTCCGGGGCTCTTGAGCACCGCGGCCTTCTCGGCCCAGTTGGGAGGGACCGCATCCGAGCAGACGCCCAGGCGGCACGCTATCTCCATCCCGCGTATCCTGCCGGAGAACATCGCCGCGCTGGCTTCGGCTATCTCCTCGGCATCCCCCGCGCATTCGGCAGGTATCCCGAAGGCGACGGCCTTCCTGTAGAACTCGTCGACGGGATCTAGGCCGACGGCGATCAGGAGAGTGTCGACCTCCCAGGTCCGGCCCGTGCCCTCGACGGGCCTGAGCCTCTCGTCGACCGCCGAGATCGTGACCGCCTCCAGGCGCTCCGTTCCATGCGCGGCAACCACGGTGTGGGACGTCAGGATCGGCACTCCGAGCCGCCTGATCTTGTCGGCGTGGACCTTGTAGCCTCCGCAGGCGGGCATGGCCTCGGCGAGCCCCAGGACCTTCATCCCGGCCTGGAGGGCATGGTAGGCCGCTATCAGCCCGACATTCCCGCCCCCGACCACGAAGAGCCGCCGCGAACAGCGCACGAGGTCCCTGTTCACGAGTGTCTGGAACGCACCGGCCCCGAACACCCCCGGAAGGGTGTTGCCCGGGAAGACGAGCGACTTCTCGCGTGCTCCGGACGCGACGAGAAGGTGGCGGGGCCTGACCATGGCGATCGACTCGCCCCTCCGGAGGCAGACGAAGCCGTCCGCGTAGCAGGACAGGGCCGTCGTCTCCAGCCAGAGCCTCACGGACGGCAGCTTCTCGAGTTCGCCCGCGAGTATGCCGGCGATGTCCACCCCCCTGGTGCCTGCGTAGCAATCTTCCTCCGAGCCGAAGAACTTATGCGTCTGGAGGACCAGCTTGCCCCCGGGAGACTGCTTGTCGTCTGCGACGATCACATCGAGGTTCCGCCTGCCGAGCTCGACGGCGGCCGCCAGCCCGGCCGGCCCCGCCCCGATGATCAGGACGTCGACATCGAGTCGTGACGGTTTCCCGACGTCGGGTCCGGGCAGGTCCGGAAGCTCCGGAAGGCCATCCACGGTCCGCACGTCCATCCCCTCGCGCAGCGGGACGATGCAGCTCTTGAGGACTATCCCGTCTATCACGAGGTTGCACTGCGAGCACTGCCCGTTGGCGCAGAAGAGGCCCTGGGGACTGCCGTCCTTCGCATGGTGGCCGAAGACCGGGAGCCCGTTCGCCACGAGAGCGGAGGAAACGGCCTCCCCCTCGACCCCCGTTGCCGGGCGGCCGTCGATGGTGAAGCGGACGACCCGGCGGGGAGACGGCTCCATGACCGGGTGGTGATCGATCCTCAGGCCGTCGGTCCTGTCCTGGTCAGAAGTCACTTCCTGCATGCCCCCTGCCGTCGGGTTGCGTGTGGCGGCGCCCGCGCCCGGCCCGCCCGTGCTCCCACCTGGCCGCGAATGCCGCGCGGCGGCTCTTCCTGGCCTTGATGAACCCCCGGCACTCCGGGAACCTCACACAGCGCCAGACCTCCAGATGGGGATACCTGTGGAAGCGGGTCTCCGAGCCGCACAGCGGGCACGGATGGGGGCTCTTCGCCTCTCTCGCCTCCCGCTCCGCCTCGGCGTCGAGTCGCCTGAGCTGCTCACTGCGTCCCGACTTCGCCTGCGACAGGTCGGAGAGGGCCCTGCGCACCAGCATGAAGACGAGTACGGCCCCGATTGCGAAGAGAGCGATCTGAAGAGCAGGCAAGAGTCCTCCATCGGGTTGACAGCTTTGCAGTAGTCGGGTAGATAATCAAATTTGTGACGGAGTTCCAGTTCTGCATAGTCCGCTGTGCTGCTTTATCTTCCCCGACAGGAGTGGGCAGTTGAAGGAATACGGGTCTCGAATGCTCCGCAGCCTCGCCGTGATCGGCCACGGCTCGGTGGGCAAGACAAGCCTCTGCGATGCGGTCCTCTTCGCCGCCGGTGCTGTCGAGCGGCTGGGCAGCGTCGCGGAGGGCACGAGCGTCTTCGACTTCTCCGTGGAGAGCAGGGAGAGGGAGCAGAGCCTCTCGGCATCCATCGCCACCTGCGAATGGCGGGATCACAGGATAACCCTGATCGACACGCCCGGCTTCGCGGACTTCTACGGCGAGACAATCGGCGCGATCGCGGTATGCGACGGGGCGGTCCTGGTGCTCGACGGAAGCGCCGGCGTCGAGGTGGGCTCCCTCCAGACATGGAACTTCGCCGCGAAGGCATCGGTGCCCACCTTCATCTGGGTCAACAGGCTCGACAAGGAGAACTCGGACTTCGACCGGGTGGTCGACAGGGCGCGCGACGCTCTCAACCGCAGGATCATCCCGTTCACGTTCCCCTTCTCCTCCGGCACAGGCTTCGGCGGCGTCATAGACGTGCTGTCCGGAAAGGCATTCGATTCCGGCGGCGCCGCCGTTCAGGTTCCGGAAGCGGAGCGAGGCAGGCTCGAGGCCTGGAGGAAGGAACTCGTCGAGTCCGCCGCCGAGACCGACGAGGCGCTCATGGAGAGCTTCTTCGCCAACGATGCGCTCACTCCCGAGGAGCTCTCGAAGGGCCTCAAGGCCGCGGTCGCCTCGAGGCAGCTCTTCCCGGTGTTCGCGGGCACGTCGACTCCCCCGTGCGGCCAGGCCCTCATGCTGGACGCGGCGGTGGAACTCCTCCCGTCTCCCCTCGACCGCAGGCCCGAAGAGGTGGAGGGCGATTCAGAGAGCCCGGTCAGGCCTGATCCCGAAGGGCCCTTCGTCGCAAGGGTATTCCGGACGACGCTGGACCGGCATCTCGGCGACATGGTCTACTTCAGGGTCCTCAGGGGGGGCATAGAGGGCTCCACGGATGTCCAGAACTCCACCAGGAACTCCACGGAGCGGCTCGGCAGCTACTACTTCGTCTCGGGAGCAAGGAGAATAGACACCACGAAGCTGGTCACGGGCGACATATCGGCGGCAGCCAAGCTGAAGGCTACCAGCACCAACGACACTCTCTGCGACAGGCAGAGGCAGGTGCGCCTCCGACCGATCTCCTTCCCCGAGCCCGTGTACAGGGCCGCCATAGCGCCGAAGAGGCGGGGCGAGGAGGACAAGATGGGCGCCGGGCTGGCCAGGCTGACGGCGCAGGATCCGACCCTCGTGTTCCGCAACGAGTCCGAGATAGGCCAGACGACGGTATCGGGAATGGGCGAGCAGCACCTCGCCATAATGCTCACCCGCCTGAAGGATCTCTTCGGGATAGAGGCCGAGCTGTCCAAGCCGCGGATCGCCTACCACGAGACTGTCTCCAAGGTGGCGAGCGGCCAGTACAAGCACAAGAAGCAGACAGGAGGCCGGGGCCAGTACGGCCATGTCTTCATGCGCATCGAACCCAGGCCCAGGGGCGAGGGCTTCGAGTTCTCGTCCGAGGTCGTCGGCGGCACGGTGCCCACGAAGTTCATCCCTGCAGTGGAGAAGGGCGTCACAGAGACCCTTGACAGGGGACCCATCTCGGGCAGCAGGGTGGTCGACGTCAAGGCCGTCGTCTACGACGGCTCCTCGCATCCGGTCGATTCGTCCGACATGGCCTTCAAGCTCGCAGCCAGCAAGTGCTTCAAACAGCTCATGCTGCAGGCCGGGCCCCAGTTGCTGGAGCCGGTGATGTCCCTCGAGATAACCGTGCCCGAGGAGTTCATGGGCGACGTGATCGGCGACATCAACTCGCGCCGGGGGAGGATCCTCGGGATGGAGGCCGAAGGAGGCTTCCAGGTCATCAAGGCGACTGCGCCTCAGGCCGAGCTCTACCAGTACACGAGTTCCCTGCGCTCGCTCACCCAGGCTCGCGGCAGCTTCAGCGCCACCTTCTCCCATTACGAGCCGGTGCCGAAGGAGATCCAGGAGCGCATCATGGCCGAGACCGCGCAGGAAGAGGAAGAGGAGTAGGCCGACAGGCCCGGCATTGAAGATCTACGGCTCCGGACTCGCCGGCGCGGTGCTCTGCTCTGCGGCCATCCTGCCCATGCAGCCGGTTCTGGCCTCGGATGTGTCGGGAGGCTCGGATGGCCCTGCGGGAGGCAATTCCGACCTCGTGCTGGCCGTCGGCGCGACACTGGCCGTGGCCACGCTGCTGATACTGGACATACTGCACGATTCGCGGGCGACGCAGGCGGAGACCACTGAGGCGGTCCCTCTCCCCGAGGTCGAGTCCACCGGTGTGGACTGGTCCTCGGTCGAGTCGGTTCTCGCCGACTCCACCATCGTCGTGGCGGTCGCGCCCTGCTCCCCTGATCTGGACACGCCTGCAGGATCGCTCCTCGGGAGCCTCGAGGAGATGGCTCCGCACGGAGTGACGGTCGTCGCAGACCTCCTCGATCTCGGCGGGGCGACGGGGCCGGAGGCCTTCGGCATGGCTTCGGAGTTCTTCGGCGCTTCCCGGCTCGTGCTGATGGCCGGCGGCGAGGACGATCCGGAGCTGACTCTGATCTCCGCCCGCGGGGTCCTGTGGGAAGGGCTGGAGGGACCCGACCAGCGCGCCGCCGCGGACTCCATCCTGACGGCCCTGTGGAACTCGCCGGCTCCATAGATGTTCGATATGATGAAACGAGACGGAACAACAGGCGGTCGTGCCGGGCCCGGCAGGATCGCCATACCCCGAAAGGATGGAGCGGTGATGAGGTCCTTCCTCCTGTCGATACTGGTTGCGTCCTCGCTGGCCGCCGCGTCGACGGTCGATCTCGCCATACCGGTGGACCCGTCCGCGGTGAGCGTGGACTTCGTCGGCCCGTACGCGAGGGTGACGATGCGCGGAGCGACCGTCATAAACGGCGAGGGCCTTCCGAGCCTGCCCGTCCTGCCGGTCACGGTCGCACTTCCCACCGGCACGCTGGCCAGGAGCCTCGAGATCGTCGACGCGACCTGGGTGCCCCTCAGGGGAAGGTTCGACGTGATGCCCAACGGCCCGGCGCTCCCCTTCTCCGTCGAGCACCAGGTGAGGCCGGTCAGGCCTGACCCGCACATCTACGATCGCAACGGCTACTTCCCCTTCCAGACCGTGGAGCTGTCCGGATCGGGTCCCATCCTCGGCATCCCTGTCGCCGACCTCAGGCTGTACCCGGTCAGGTGGAACCCGATGGACGGCGACCTCGAGGTCCTCTCCTCGATCTCCGTCCGGCTCACCTGCGAGAGCGACCCGGCCGCCACTACGATCCAGAGGCGCTCCGCCGAGAGCGAGCAGCGTTCGATGGACATGGTGCGGGCAATCGTTGCGAACCCCGACGGAGTCTCGCCGTCCGGGGCACAGATAGTCGCCTCGCGGGACCTCGCCTACGGCGAGTACGTGATCATCACCCATCCCGACTTCCAGGCGGCCATGCAGGAGCTGGCGGACTGGAAGACCAGCAAGGGCGTCCCCACGAACGTCTACACGACCACCTGGATCCAGAGTCAGTACTCGGGCTTCGACCTCCAGCAGATGATGAGGAGCTTCCTGATCGACTGCCGGGAGCAGGGCGTGGAGTACGTCCTGATAGCCGGAGATGACGACAAGGTGGCCGCGCGGGACGCGCAGTTGAATGCCGGCGGATACGTCGAGGCCGCGCCGTGCGACCTCTACTTCGCAGACAACAACGACACGGCGCCCCTCGCCGATCACTGGGACAGCAACAACAACCACATCTGGGGCGAGTTCGGCGTCGACCAGATGGACTACCATCCCGACTTCTGGGTGGGACGCGCCTCCGTCCAGACGACCGCCGACGCGGCTCTCTTCGTCGACAAGGTCCTCATCTACGAGCACATGCAGTCCGTCCCCAGAACCGACTACTTCGAGACGGCCCCGGTGGAGATGAGGATAGGATACTCCACCGGCTACCTCTGGGACGACGGCGGGGTGCCCGTCTACGGAAGCGCCCTGGCCTACCTCGTGGACGACTACATCCCGGCAGACTGGGAGCAGGAGGGTTGTCACGAGGAGGTCCCGCCGGGCAACAGCGAAGCGATAACCCAGGCGATGATCAATGCCGGCCCCCATCAGGTGATGCATTCGAGCCACGGGGCCGAGACGGGCATGTACACCTCCTACGGGAGCATGTGGACCGTCAGTGACATCATGGCGCTCACCAACATCAGCCAGCACGGATCGGTCGCGATCTGGAACTCCATCTCCTGCCTCATAGGGGCCATCGACACACCCACCTGCTGCGGGGATGCCTGGAACCGCTCGCCCAACGGCGGGGGCTTCGGCGACTTCAACAGCCGGTTCGGCTGGGGAGAGCTCGGAGTCGCCCCCGGGACGGGCCTGAGCAACGACATAGTCAGGCAGTTCTATGTGGAGTATCTCCAGAACGGCCTGTACAGCCTCGGAGAGGCCCATGCGGTCGGCGTCGACCAGTTCCTCCCGCCCGCAGACGAGTACTGGCACTGGTGCGCCCTGGAGTACAATCTCCTGGGCGACCCCGAGCTGCCGATGTGGACCACCGAGCACATGGACATGACAGCCTCCTATCCCGCGTCGATCTCGGAGGCGACCAACGTCATGGTGACGGTGTCGGGGCAGGGCGGGTCGCCCCTGGCGGGCGCCAGGGTCTGCCTCCAGAAGGGCAACTGGCAGACGGGCGACACCTACGCGGTCGGGACCACGGACGCCTCGGGCCAGGTCTCGCTCTACGTCAATCCGGAATCCACGGGCACGATCTCGCTGAGGGTCTGGGCCCATGACTACGACACCTTCACAGGATCCATCGAGGTCACCGGCACCGGCATCGGCGACGGCGACAGCCCCGTTGCGGGAAGCCTCGGGACGATCTTCCCGAGCCCCGCATCCTCGGCCGTCACCATCCCCATGACCCTGGGCCAGCCCGGTGTCGTGAGGATAGACGTCTACGACCTCACAGGACGCATCGTCTCCACCGTCCTCGACGGCGAGCTCGGCGGAGGCCAGCAGAGCGTCGTATGGGGCCTCACCGACGGCTCCGGCAGGACAGTCCCGTCGGGCCTCTACACCATCAGGGTCTCCGGCCCCGACTTCAGCGGGACCAGGCAGCTGGTGGTGGTCCGCTAGGGGCTGGTCCCGGCAGAACGCGGAGGGGCGGCCGGAAGGCCGCCCCTCCTGTCTGTCAGGCTGTAGGCTGTAGGCTGTAGGTCTCCAGTCCCCGGCCTTCAGCCTTCAGCCAACAATCCCCAGTCTCCAGCCCCCGGCCTTCAGCCTTCAGCCTGCAATCCCCAGCCCTCGAGCATCCCGGCGATCACGCCCCTCATCCTCTCCCGGACGGCCCCGTAGAACCTCGAAGCGGACTCCGGTGTCAACGGGACGGGGGCCGAGTCCGAGTATCTGATCGCCGAGCGGGGGGAAGGCCAGGCCTTCGCACCTTCCAGCTGCCGGAACGACCGGGATCCGTCCCAGGAGGGAAGACGGAAGCCGGGCAGCGCAGCGCCGACGACCGACAGCTCGTCGGCTCCGCCGTGCCCTCCCCCCGATCCGAACTCCGCCTCCGCGATGTCGGACGCGATCGTCCACCAGTCGACGAGGGCGGTCCTGAGTCCGGTCTCCTTCCAGACGGCCGGGAGCACCTCGCAGAGCGCCGCCGTGTTTCCGCCATGCCCGTTGAAGACGATCACGGACTTCAGACCCGATCTGGCGACGGAGGCCAGCAGCTCGAAGATCAGGGAGGAGTAGGTCCCCCCGGCCATCCACATTCCCCCGGGGTAGCCCGCCAGGGAGGAGACGAGCCCGAACGGCAGAGTGGGGAGCAGCACGGCTCCGAATCCATCCGCCAGATCGGCGGCCAGTTTCTCGGGGGCCAGCACATCGGTCCCCAGGGGTCCGAGGTCGTGAGCCTCGACCGTGCCGACGGGCCAGAAGCCGACGGACGGCGAAGCAGCCTCGAACTCCGAAGTGGTCATCTCGAGGAGACGCATGCGATCACCTCCAGGGCCCTCCGCCAGCTGCTGCGGAGTGTCAGCTCTCTCCCCTGCCGGGCCTCACGGTGTAGATCAGGGGCACCGAAACGACCGTGCAGGCCATCTTCAGCAGGATGTTGCTCAGGACGATGGACCATACGACTGCGTCGGTGTAGACGCCTCCGAATGCAAGCCAGCAGAAGAGGAGGCTGTCCACCGGGATGCTGATGCTGTTGCTGAAGAGGACCCTCATCCACTGCTTCCTGTGGGAGACCCTGGCGACCCAGAAGCGATAGGCCTCCGTGTCGAGCAGCTCCGACAGGACCTCTGCCGCGATGGATGCGATCACTATGCGCCAGACGGGCGAGAGGACCTGCCCGAAGGCCGTCTGGGGCCCGACCGAGACATCCGCCGGAAGCCTCGCGACAAGCCAGAACAACCCCGCCATGAAGAGGTTCACGAAGGCCGCCAGGACGATCATGACCCTGGCGGCCCTCAGGCCGGCCGTCTTGTGGACGAGGTCGCGCAGGGTGAAGGTCAGAGGATAGATGATCGTCCCTGCGTCCATGGAGAGGTGGATCACCGTTATGATCCTCAGGCTGCAGATGTCGGAGAGGATCTGGGCGGCCAGGTAGCAGCCGGCGACTATGATGGCCGCGGTCACGCCCGCGGGCGGCTCGGCCGAGTGATCCGGGAAAGCTTCGGCGGTGTCCCCGAACTCCCCGGTCACGAGGCAGGGTCTTCCGATCCGGCCCGGCCTGGGATGATGTTGACGAGCCTCCCGGGCACCACGACGACACGGGCAGGCGCCCTGCCTCCGAGAAGCTCGCGGACCCTCTCCAGGGCGAGGGCGGCAGAACTGGCCTCCTCCCCGGATGCGCCTGCCGGGACGGTTATGTGTCCCCTGACCTTCCCGGACACCTGCACGGCCATGTCGACGGTCTCCAGCACGAGGTCGGCCTCGCTCCAGGACGGCCAGACGGCCGAATGGACGCTCCCCGCACCCTCTCCCCCGAATCCGAGACGCTGCCAGAGCTCCTCGGCGACGAACGGGACCAGAGGAGCCAGCATGACCAGGAGGTCGTGCATGGCCGTCCTCCACTCCTTCCCGCAGGAGCCGGACCTCTCCCTGCCCGACGCAAGGAAGTTCACGAACTCCATCAAGGCGGCGACGGCGGTGTTGAACTGGAAGGAGTCCATGTCGGAAGTGACCTTCTTCAGGGTCTTCGCGAGCTGGTAGCGCAGCTCGGACACGAACGCAGGGTCGGAGGCCGGCGCGGAGGCGGGCCCCTCCTGGAGGGCGAGGTTCCAGAGCCTGCGGAGAAACCTGGAGGTCCCGGCGATGCCCTCCTCGCTCCACTCGAGATCAGCTTCGAAGGGACCGATGAAGAGTATGTACAGCCTGAGGGCATCCACCCCGTACTTCTGCGCCATCTCGTCGGGCGTCACCACGTTCCCGCGCGACTTGGACATCTTCTGATGGTCGGCCCCGAGAAGCATGCCCTGGTTCTTGAGGACCGTGAACGGCTCCTCGAAGCCGACGATCCCCGCATCGTACATGACCTTGGTCCAGAACCTGGCGTAGAGGAGGTGCATGACGGCATGTTCGGCGCCACCCACGTAGAGGTCGACCGGGAGCCAGTACCTCACCGCGGCTGGATCGAAGGGCCTGTCCTTCTCGTGCGGCGAGGCGAAACGGAGGAAGTACCAGGAGGAGCAGGCGAAGCCGGCCATGGTGCTCGTGTCCCTGCTCGCCTCGCCACCGCAGGAGGGACACGTCGTCCTCACCCAGCTCTCCGCCCTAGCCAGAGGGGACCTGCCCGTGTCGTCGGGCTCGTAGTTCTCCACATCGGGAAGCAGGACCGGGAGGTTCCGGTCAGGGACCGCTCCGCAGGCGGGGCAATGGATGATGGGGATCGGTGCTCCCCAGTATCTCTGACGGCTCACGAGCCAGTCCCTCAGCCTGTACCTGGTCGTCCGTCGGCCGAATCCGTTCTCCTCGGTCCACCGAGCCATCTCCTCGCGGGCCGATGCCGAGTCCAGCCCGTCGAAACGGCCGCTGTTCAGGAGAAGCCCGTCGGCCACTGTTGCTGCCTGCTCGACGCCCTGAGGTACGCCCCCGGGCGCGACCACTTCGATGATCGGAATCCCGAATCGGCGGGCGAAGGCGTGGTCCCTCTCGTCGTGGGCGGGCACCGCCATGATCGCAGCCGTGCCGTAGCCGGCGAGGACGTAGTCAGAGACCCAGACGGGGATGCTGCCCCCCGTGAAGGGATTCACCGCGTAGCTTCCCGTGAAGACGCCCGTCTTCACCCTCTCGGCCGCGACCAGCCTCTCCCTGTCGCTCCTTGCTCCTGCGGCCGACGCGTACTCCAGGACCTCGCGGGCGGCGCCGGGGGAGCAGAGCCTCTCCAGGTCCGGATGCTCGGGGGCGACAACGCAGAAGGTCGCTCCGCAGATCGTGTCCAGGCGCGTCGTGTAGACCGGCAGGTCGACGGGGCCCCCGGGCGCTTCGACCCGGAAGACCACCTCGGCGCCGTCGGACCTGCCTATCCAGTTCCTCTGCATGGCCTTGATGCCTTCTGGCCAGTCGAGTCCGTCCAGGTCGGCCAGCAGGCGCTCTGCGTACGATGTTATCCTGAAGTACCACTGCCGGAGCTTCTTCCTCCCGACCTCCCCGCCGCAGCGCCAGCAGGAGCCGCCGGCGGCTTCCTCGTTGGAGAGGACGATCCTGCAGGCGGGGCACCACATCTGGTAGTTCTCCTCCTGGTAGGCGAGTCCCCTGTCGAAGAGCAGGAGGAAGAAGTGCTGCGTCCACCTGTAGTAGGACGGATCGCTGGAGTCGACCTCCCTGTCCCAGTCGTATGAGCACTGGACGAGCTTCATCTGGCGCCGGTAGGTGTCGATGTTCTGTCTGGTGACTATGCGGGGATGCACGCCGGTCTTGATGGCGTACTCCTCCGCCGGCTGGCCGAACGCGTCCCATCCCATGGGATGCAGGACGTTCGAGCCGCACATCCTCTTCTTGCGGCTTATGACGTCGGTCGGGATGTAGTTCCTGCAGTGGCCCACGGAGAGCCCGGCGCCCGATGGATAGGGGAAGAAGTCGAGGCAGTAGAAGTGCGGCCTGGCTGGATCGCTGCCCGTGCGGGACAGACCCAGCCTCTCCCAGACCGGCCTCCACTTCTCTTCCAGGCTCCGGAAATCATACGCTTCCAAGTGATTCCTCCAACGATCGCCCGGCCCGCGCGAACCCCACGACAGGCAGGACGGAAAGTCCAATTATCGGAGTGACGGGCGCCCCGGGTAAAGTCCGGCCTACACCGAGGAGGGAACGGGCACGGTCAGCCCGAGACCGCTCTCCTCGATCACCGGAGGGCAGCCCGAGAGCTTCAGGGCCAGCTCCACCAGTGCGAGGGTCGCCGAGGAGTCGGGCGCGCCGGTGCCCATCGACTCGAGGGCACTGCGAAGAGCCGCCCGGCCGGCCACCCTCTTCTTCCACGAGAGGGAAAAGGACACGATGGGGGGGTGCCGGGAGGAGCCCTGCGCGGAACTCACCGCTATCGAGGCCATGTCGTCGCGGCCGCCGAGCTCCGCCAGGAGGAGGAAGGCCTCGGAAAGCACCGATTCGTCGGCGACGAGCATCGGGAGATCGCTCTCCATGCTGATGTCGGGCGGCCTCCTCCCGGCCGCGATGAACCGCTCGGCCAGGTCGTCGAGGAGCTTCGCGGCGCCGAACGGGGCGTTGACCCTGAAGACGGACCTCTGGACGAGCCAGAGGAGAAGCGCTGTTCTCCTGATGGCGGCGAAGTCATAGGACAGGGCGTTCAGCTCCGGACGCACCGGATCGTCCCTGCCCAGCACCCTCGAGATGCCTCCGATGCGGCCCGCTGCCGAGGCCGTCCCGGCCGGCAGAACGGCCAGCATCTTCCCGGAGGCGGTCGTCCAGGACTCCGGGCCCGAAGGCAGCAACTCGGGAGGAGGATCGGACGTGAGAGGCATCGCAACCAGCACGGCATCCGGTCCTGCACCGCCGATCGCTGTGAGGAGCATCGACGGGAGCACCGCCCCCTCCGCGGGCAGGAAGGCACTCCTGCCAAGCCTGACGGCGGTGTCGAGAGCCGTCCCGAGGATCTCCGAGTCCCTGCCCGCATGATCCGCGAGCAGGGATCCCGCCCCGAGGGGAGCGCCATCCGGCAGGATCCCCATGCAGGAGAGCAGGATCTGGCCGTCGGTGTCGCAGAGGAGATACCCGCCTCTCGACCTGAGGTACGGATCGAGCCTGCTCCCGAGCGAGTAGTCGCGCAGCCTCTGCGCCACCCTGGCCGCCGCCTTCGCGAAGTCCGTGACGAGCGAGGCGGAGGATCCCCCCTCGAGCCTGATTGTGCCCAGATCGGTGCTCCCCGCCCGGAGGGGAACGGACCACGAGTCCTCGTCGGCCCCTCGTTCGTCCCCCGGCACGTTCGAGGCGGTGACGCGGCCCTCGGGGGTCTCGAGATCGACCGTGACCCTGGCCGAACCGGATATCGCGGCGGCCACGGAGGCCATGGTCTCGGCAAGCCCGGGGAGGGTGTCCGAGGCGGCAAGCCTTATCAGACCCCGGTTGAGGGCATCGAACCTCTCCGCGACGGACTCCAGCTCACCCCGGTCGGAGACTCCGACCGCGACGGGGGCGCCGATGAGGACCGTCATGGCCTCCATCGAGTCGGCCTCCGCTGCGTCGGCTCTGAACAGCCTCCAGGCCATGGATATCGAGGTTCCGTCACTTCTGCGGACATCCCAGACGGCCGGGGTCTCGGCCGTCCCGAACCTGCGCACCAGCTTCCTCGCCGAAGCCACGCCCCCGACCGACCCGAAGAGCAGGTCCATCACCATGGCGGTCCTCTTCCTGGCCGTCTCCGTCGTGCAGGCCGTGACCGCTTCCATGGCCCTGTTCCAGTGCACGACCCTCCAGTCCTCGCCGAAGACCGCCACCGGGACCTCCGCGGCGGAGATGAAGTCCCTGAGGAACCTCCTGTGCCTCTCGAGGAAGTAGTTCACCTGCTCCAGCTGTGAGGACTGGCTCACGAACTCGGATCTGAGCCTGAGGATCTCGGCGATCATGCCGCCCGCCTGCAGCATGGCCTCGGCCGACTTCTGATCGCGGCAGGCAGCGAGGAGGAATCCCCGGTTCGAGCTGCCCAGCCCCACGGGCAGGACCACGCAGAACTCGACAACCCCTCTCAGACTGCCCAGTTCGTGCCCGGAGAGAACGCTCCCGGGCAGGACGCTCCAGACCGTGGGGGGAAGATGGAGGTCCGAGAAGTCCGGAGGCAGGCTGGTGCTCCACTGCCCTGCCGTTCCCGTCAGACGGGTCGTGCTGTACGGCTGAGAGAGGTACACCGCCGAAGCGGGAGCCCCGAGGGACGAGCACAGGTCCTCGGCTATCGACGTGGACCCGGCCGGCAGTCCCGCCGAGCAGACGGCCGAGACGAGAGACGACAGCTTCTTCCGTCCTCCGACGAGCCTTGCGGCTTCAGCCTCGGCAGCTGCCTGCCTCGAGAGGTCGTCGAAGACTCCGACGACGAGGAACGACTCCTCGTCCTCGGAACGGACCGGCTTGAATGTCTGGACCACGACCAGTTCGCTTCCGCCCCTCGATCTGCAGGCCACGGTCACGGGAGGGACCTCCTGGTTGCCCTCGAACAGGAGGCGGCCGTTCCTCTCGAGCTCGGCGAAGCACTCGGCCGGGACGATCTCGTAGATCGGCATGCCGAGCAGGACCTCCCGCAGACCGAAGATCTCCCCGAAAGCCCTGTTGGCCACCAGCAGCCGGTAGTCGGGCCCGAACATGACGAGGCCGGTCCTGACCGTCTGCAGGTAGGTCTGGTTCATCCGCCTGGCGGTCCTGAGCCTCTTCTCGGTCTGGAAGCTGTCGGAAGTGTCGCTGAAGGTCCCCAGCATCCCCGGTCCGCCCATGCCGAATGCCGCCTCGATCCTCCGATCCTGGCCGGGCCTGATCTCCACCCTGACCTGTCTCCCCTCCATCACGGCTGCGAACACGCTGGACCACGTGAAGAGCACGGGCTGGGGAAGGACGCCGTCGAGAGTGCTTCCCAGGGCCATCTCCCCCGGGACGTGGAATATCTCCGTCATGGTCCGGTTCCAGAGCCTGACGACTCCGGAGGAGTCGACCCCGGCCACTCCCACGGAAAGCTCGTCGACCGTGCCGGCCGTGTCGCCCTTCCCGATCCGCCTGATCAGGAGGACCGTGAAGCCGGGACCGGGGCCGGGCTCGGCCACGGCCAGCAGATCGCCGCACGTGATGAGCGAGGGTTCCTTCGGCTGGGAACCGGAGAGAAGGCCTATCTCCGGAGGAAGCAGTCTGAAGGGATCGCGGCTCCCGGACAGGGCCGTGGCAGGCACTCCGAGCAGCTCACCGCAGTTTCCCTCGACGGACTCGAGCCTCGAGGCGGAGGCGAAACGGAGTCTGACCCAGTCGGCCGACTCGGACTTCAATCCGGACCGTCCCCGGGAGCCGTCCGCAGCCCGCCGCCGGGCTCAGGGCGCGTAAGTGACTCCGAGAGCGAACTCGAACGTCGAGTCGTCGATCTCGTCTGCGGCCTCCCCCTCGAATGCGGAACCTTCGCGGTTGCGAGTCCACCAGTGGGCGCCGAGGTCGAGCCTCACCGGTCCGACCGACCTGGTCCCTCCCACCGAGAAGCCCATGCCCTTCCCGAGTGAGGATGTGTAGTCGCCGAAGGACAGACCTGCCATGAGCACGGTGCGTGCCGACACGGGGTAGCGGCATGCGAATCTGCCGTCTATGTCGTTCCTCCCGAAGGGCGAACTGACCTGGAGCTCGAAGCCAGCGACCGTGCCGCCGATGTGGGGAGCCACTGCCTCGGCGCCCACCGCTATGGACGCGGGGAACCTCCTGCCGGCTGTGCAGTAGCTGACCCCCAGACTGCCTATCTCGCCGGACAGCATGCTCCCGCAGCGGACCGCCGCCTCGCTGGTCTCGAGGGTCGTGAGGGAGGTGGAGTCGTTCTGGCCGGTGAACGGATCGTAGAGGGCGTAGTCCAGGTCGACCTCCCCGAACCTCATCCCCCCGGACGCCCCGACCGAGAGGCCGTGGCCCGCGTCGTAGCCGAGGCCCGCAAGCGCTTCGTATTGGCCGCCGTTCGCGTGGAGTATCTCCAGGAGGGGGGATCCCCCGGGCACCGATGCGTCCTGAAGCGAATGGGTGCCGACGTAGTAGGCATCCGATACCACCGCGACTCCCGCTCCGGCCGTGAGCCGTCCGTCCACGGGAATCGATCCGGCAAGGCTCCGCGTGCCCGGGATCGTCGACGATCTGAGCTGCCTCTCCGAGCCGTAGCTCGTCACTTCCTTCCAGGAGAGCGCGCCCGCGGAGGCAGTGGCGGTGGGACCGTGGAGGGCCGCGAGGCCTGCGGGATTC
>Ga0172364_10001451_pt1 | contig 18223 bp, 29 predicted proteins | sample LakKivSesite10cm_FD_114545 | JGI IMG/M metagenome (GOLD analysis project Ga0172364, IMG submission 114545) | Sediment microbial communities from Lake Kivu, Rwanda - Sediment site 10cm | ecosystem: Environmental > Aquatic > Freshwater > Lake > Sediment | place: Rwanda: Western Province, Lake... | reverse complement strand
TATGGGTTTAGTGGAACATGCTACTCGAAGAACCAGAAAGTGTTGTTCGATGCGTTCAGAAAAGTGAAAGTGAAAATCCCAAACTCGGTTCTGTTATTGGTGGGGTCTGATTTTGAGAAGGTGTCACCATACATTCAGAGTCTCGGTCTTGAGTTGGGAAAGGATGTCATCTATGCTGGAAAGATTACTGATGAGGAAATGCCAGAATTCTATTCATCAGGTGATGTGTTTGTGAGCAGTTCACTTTGTATTCACCCTGAAGAATTAGTTTTGATTAAAAATGGTGATAAAATAAAAAAAGTTTCAATCAAAGAAATTAAAAAAGGAGATTATGTTCTTTCGTTTGATTTGAATAATAAAAATACTGAATTTTCAAAAGTTATTGATATTTTTACGAATGAAAATGAACATAATTATTCAATAATTAGAACTGTTTTGGGAAATGAAGTAAAACTAACAGATAATCATATAATTTTTATTTTTGAGAATAACAAGATTATCGAAAAAAAAGTATCAGAATTAAAAATTGGTGATAGACTTGTTTCCCCATTTAAATTTAATATTGAAGAAAATGATATTGAAATAGATTTTAGAAATTATACTGGAGATTTTAAATATAGCCCAACTGAAAGAGATAAGATAATTAAATCAAAATATTGTAATAATAAACCAACAAAACCTAAATTAAAAATAGATAACGATTTTGCTAAATTAATGGGTTATTACATTGGCGATGGTTGGGTTAAAAAAAACAATAATTCTTTTGAATTGAGATTTTGTTTTGGAAAGAAAAAACAAGAATGTATAGATGAAACGAAAAAAATATTAAATAGGTTTGGATTTAAATATAATATAAAAGATAGAATTTCAAGAGTTATAATTTCTGTTCCAAACTATTTTTTAGCAAAATTCTTTTTAGATGAATTCGGAAGTGGTTCAAGAAAAAAACACATATCATCATTTATCTTCTCTCTACCAAAAGAAAAGAGAAAAAAATTCATTGAGGGATATTGTTTTACAGATGGTTCATTAGATAGACAAAAAAGATTGAACATTAGTTCTGTAAATGAAAAATTATTAGATGATTTTGCTCTATTATTGATTTCGATAGGAAAAATTTCACATAAAAACAAATCAAGATTACAAAAGAGAAGATTCATAAAAAGTCCAGATTATAAAGGAAATTGGGCAAAAGAATCGTTGTTATTTAGTTTGTATTTTTACCCAGAAGAAGATAAATCAATGGTAATCAAAAAAAGACAAAAGGATTTGATTTTTACCTTGATTACAGATATTAAAAAAGAAAAATTGAAAACGACTTGGTATGACTTAAAAATTGAAAAAGGAAATTTTCTTGTTGGTAAAAATACAGGAGTTTTTGTTCACAATTCAGAAGGCTTCGGATTCAGCATTCTCGAATCACAGGCTTGTGGCACTCCTGTGGTGGCTTTCGCAAATGGAAGTATTTTAGAAGTTGTTGATGACAACCACACAGGTTTATTAATCAAGAAAAAGAAAAGTCCTTATGGACTTGCTAAAGGAATAAGAACTCTATACAAATATCCGAAGGTCAGAGGAAGGATGAGTTCAAATGCGATACGATGGGCAAAAAGGTTCAGTTGGAAAAAATCTGCGAAGGCACACTCGGATTTGTATGAAGATGTTTATTGCTGGAAAAAAATCAATGGGTGATTGGGATGGATTGGTGGCACAAGGAACTGTTGTTGAAAGAACTCAGGACAATAATATCTCATGGTGGCGATATAGCAAGGGCAAAGATGATAGAAAGAATTCTGAGGGAAAACTAAATGGCTGAGATTGACATTCCGATAAACGAGGATACAATATTCTTCTTAGCATTCTTTACAATTCTGATTATCCACTTATATCCACTCGTAAGATATTCCTTGCCTCTTGGGTGGGACAATGGATATTACTTTTATGCGTTGACTAAAAAAATCGAGCCTCTATCTACTGCCCAAGAGCCTTTGTATTTTTATCTCGCCTATGCGTTGTCAAGTGTGTTCGGAGTAATCCCAACCATAAAATTAATCCAGTTTGCTTCCATAGTAATTCTAAGTCTGGGGACATACTTGTTCACGAGAGAATATTTTGACAAGAAGACAGCAATAATAATCATGCTGTTGGTTGCAATGATTCCTGCCACAAACAGGGTTTGGCAAGACCAAGAAAGGAACATACTTGCTCTCTCACTTTTTCCACTTTTCCTCTATGCTTCGCTGAAGGAAGAAACCAAGTATACAATCCTGTCTGGGGTGATTTTAGGGTTGATTGGACTGACGCACAGGTTTGTTTACATCTTCGCAGTCGCAGGTCTTGGGCTGTTCACCCTGACCAAACTGAAGAAGTCATGGTTGAGAAACGGTATCGTCTTATTAATTTCGCTGATAATGGTTAGCCCATTCTTGTATCACAGATTCTTTGTTATACTGCCAACAACACAACTGGAAGCATCGACACTTTTCAAATGGGAACAGAGACCATTCCAGTTTAATTTTATAATAGAAACATCAGTGATGGCAGTTTTTTTTGCTGTATGCTCTTTTTTATTTGTGTTGCAGAGCAACAAAAGAGACAAACCAACAATTCTTTTGATGTGTTACTTCATGTTTTCCTTCTTACTGTTCACAGGATTAGTCGGGACACCATTCTTAATTTATGAAAGATATTTGTTGATGTTTTCTATTATGTGTGCTGTCTTTTCTGCACCATTCATCTCGGAATTTTTTAAATCAGACTTGAAACAAATCGGAATCATTTTAACAATTTTTGCAATCATAGTCGTGTGGATGGGGTTCTCCTTCATCAAGCAATTAGCACCATACATCCTTCCTCAAGAGATGGAAGCATTCAGATGGATAAGTTACAATCTACCAGCAAATTCCACCTTACTGATTCCGAGCAGAGAGCATTATTGGGCAGATGCTACAACAGGAATGTTTATTCAACCTCTCGAATGGTATCAATTACTTAGACAACAGCCACCAACCGATGAAGTAAAAATCATAACAGGAAATCTTGCTGAATCTGAAGAATCATTAAACAAAGTGAAAGTGAAATATAACCAGACAGACATATACTTATTTTTTACATTACCCAACGACCCAGTAATTTCTAATGATTATTCTCAGTATCAGATATTCATGCAGAAAGCAATGAGTTGGAATCAGATTATGACATGGGGAAATGGGACAGTCTCGTTTTTGTTCAAGTTGTGATTGTATGAACATTATAATTTTAGCAATTTTATTTTTATTTGTTGTATTATGGCTCTATTTTTTCTTCACTTATAAAAATGAAGACTCGCTTGTGAAAAATTAAAAAAGTCTCCTAAAATCTTTTCTTTTTCAAAACAAAGATTTTTTATACCACTTTTTTTCTTCAAATAGGTTGGAAATGTCTCCTTTTCTACATTAATTATTTATTGTTATAATCCTATAATTACTATTAGGTGATGAAATGACAAAGAAAAAAGAAATTGAAAAACAATACATAAACACAGAAACCCCCGAAGAAATAAAAAACTGGGAGAGGATTTGAATGAGAGACAAGCACGACATAGACTACTCTGAGTTCAGTGAGGGGACAAACCAGCAGACAATAAAAACAGAACCACCAACAGCAGAGCAGATGCACATCAAGATGACGTTGATTTGTTGGAAATGCAAAGCAATAAAACAGTTTGTCACGACAATCGGGGTGATGGACTTGATGAACAAAAAAATAAGAGGAATGCAATTCAGTTCTGTGTGTGAAAATTGTGGTGCAAAAATAGGTGCTTCTTTGGATTGGACAGAACACGATTGGGATAATGTGTGATTTATTTTTTTTTGAAAAATTTGAATAATATTAATATTTTGTGAAACAAAACTTAAATCCTTTTGATGGGCTAAACTTATAACCATAGCACTCGTAATTCTTTTTATGGAGATAGACAGGACAATGATTTCAGATGCGATAAGCAGGTTGGGAGACCCGATAACTATTTCTGATGTATTGAATGAACTCGGCATGGATATATGCAGGGAGAATAAGATGAAAGTGAAAACAATCCTTGAAGAGTTTGTCAAAAGAAAATGGTTGTCAAACTCCACGAATCTTTATTTCAGAACATTCGAGAGGTTTATGGTATGAGCATAAGAGAACTGACCATAAAGCAAATGCTTGAATTTCAAGAGTTGAAGGAATTGGGTTGGTCGAACAAAAAAATACTGGAAGAGATGTTCAAAAGTCGAGATAGACGAGGTTTATAAGCGTATGTTTTCAATTATTTCTTCATGATTGAAGAGATGTATGACCCATCAAGCGAATTGATGACAGTTGAAATCTATCCCAATCTGAGGAATTTTCTTTCCGAGAAAAAGATAATGTCACTCATGAATTTCAACTATGGGTTCTGATTTTCTCATGAGTTCTGCCTTCCACCTATTATGCTCTGCCCTCTGCCTTTCCCTTCTGACTCTTCTCCTATCCTTCTTCCTCTTGCCAGTCTCCCTTCTTTTATGTTTCTTTTTTCCTTCGATTCCCATTCACTTCCTCTCCAGAATTATTTTTGTCAGGCAGATGATTCCACTCAGTATGTTTTTTATCCCATCCCAAATCTTAGTTCCCTTCCCACTTATGTAGGTTGATTCCAAGATTGGGATATAGGCTAATCTGTGTTTTTTTCGCCCACATATCACGTTGCACTCAAACTCGATTCCATAGGATTTGCTGGAAGAGTATCTGAGGATGTCAAGTGCCATCATATATGAGAACGCCCTGTAACCCGATTCCGAATCCTTGATGTTCAGACCAGACAACAATGAACTGAATTTGTTGAGAACCCAATTACCGAATCTCTTATGAGCAGGATATTTTCCAAGCCACCTCTTGGCAACAACCATGTCACAACCCTTTCTAATCCCATCAAAAAAAAGTGGAATGTAAGAGACATCGCACTGCCCATCTGCGTCTATGAAACAAACAGCATCGTTGATTCCGAGAATTTTATTGTCAATCAAATACCTTATGGCAAACCTGACAGTCGCACCTTTTCCAAGATTTATCGGGTTCGAGACAACATTAGCGCCACTTCTGATTGCAATCCACTTGGTCTTGTCACTCGACCCATCATCGAAAACATAAACCCAATCGCTGTATTTTTTTGCGTCTTTTATAACTTTCCCTATCGTCTTCTCCTCATTCTTCGCAGGGATGCCGATAACAATTTTTTCAGTTTCCATTTATTATCTTTTTAACTTTTGAAATTAAATATTTATTCGATGTCATATAAATTTTGGAAATCGAAAGAATACGCCATCGAAAAAAAATTTCAGAAATACTTTCCTCTCTGCGAAAGAATACCCTTATCAAGAGATGTGCTTTCCAACACGAAGGAAGATGTTATCGTTCCAGAACTGAACCTGATGGTTGATGTCCAATCGACAATCGGCAAGAAGCAGATTGTTTTCAAAAGAGAAAAAATCGAGGGAATAATAGAGGATGCAGAATCGAAGGGGAAAGTTGGGTGTGTGATTTTTTCTTTCAAAAGTGATAGAAATAACTATATGGTAGTAAAATTAGAAGACCTCTTTAAACTTTTAAAGTTAAAAAAAGAAAAATAAAGCATGGAATTTCATCGGGGAAAAAGCATACTCAACGAGAAGAAGTTGTTGTCTTCCACTCCTGAGTTGTTGAGTTCTTGGAAGAAGGTCAAGAGCCATAATTTCAGTCGGGAGAGCATTTCACACTTCCTAACAAAATCGTGTCTGGTGTTCCTAATCAACAAGAAAAAAGGAAGTGTGGGACTAAGCGAGTATGAATTTCCAAATGTGAGATACGTTGATGTCCTTGAGATAACAGAAAACAAGGAGATTATAGGTTATGACATCATGACGGATGAGGACATCCACAAAAAAACACCAAATAAATTACCGATAATAACGATTGATTTGAGGAAAGCACCAGAAAAAGTGAAGGAATCATTCAAGATACTTGAGGATTATTTCAAAAAATTCATAGTTTGAGGTGTTAAAGATGAAAAAATTCAAGTTGTCTCTTCGGTCATTTTTCCAGCACATCTGTAGTAGAACAGTGGCATGTCCTTCTGAGACGAAAGGGTGTGTGAATGGCAGTTAAGTCTACCACATAATTAATTTTGGATTGCAACTATTTTTGAATTTATATGTTGGAGAATACAGAAAAAATGCGTTTGATTTTAAAAGTTTAAATAGATAAAATCCAAAATAATTAACATGTCAGAAATAGAAGAGAAAGTGATGGCTTTCCTTGAGGCTTCGCCAAACTCATCCTTCAATTTTTCGGAGATAAGCAGGGCTGTGGGGAAAGCGCCACCGACCATAAAGAGGATAGTCGAGAGACTGCAAAAACTCAACAGGGTTGTCATCACTGACAAGAAATCCATGAAACTGGTGAGGGTATGCAAAAAGTAAAGAAGATAGGGGAGATGGAACTGGTCAATAGTGAAAAAGTGAAAAACTTCAGCATAACCATCGACCTGAAAAACAAACTCATGTTCTTTTCTGAGAACGATGGTGTTAACGAGCCATCTGTGTGTTTATCTTTAGATGCTTTGACAGATGACATAGTAGAAGATGTCAAGATAAAAGGGGTGGAATGAATGGCTTTTTTACCGAAGGCTACAATAAGAAGAATGCTGAAACAACTCTATCCAGATGACATGATAAGTAGCAAGGCATTAGATAGATTAGTAGTTCAGGCAGAGGATTTCATCAGAATGACTTATCTGGATGCGAGAAAGTTTGCTGATGCAGGTAACAGAAAAATAGTATCGGAGAAAGATGTAATTTTGGCTACATAGGAAATGTTTGGAATGTGTGGATTGTAGGTCATCAAAACATTGCTGTTTTCCTACCTATAATCAAAAATGAAATAAAAACCATTAATCACACAAACTGAAACACCTAAAGTGATAATATGGTGAGAGTATGTCCAATCCTGATGATAGGGAGACCAGAAGAAAAATCAGAATGCATAGGTGAAAGGTGCATGTGGTTCATCCCAGCGATTAACGAATGCATATTCCCAGCGATAAACAGGTCATTATTTAAATTAATGGAAAACAAAGATAAGCAGGAAAAATAATGAGCAAAAAAATTTTATTAATGTTTTTATTTAGTATTCTATTTTTTCTGATTTTAAGTTTATTGAGTGAAATTAACAAATTCACAATTCTGGTTATTCCAAAATATGAAGAGTCTATCGTGACAAACACATCAAAATTGGAAGAGATAAAGGAATCATTGGACTTTGAATGTTATCATGCAGAAAAGGGAACTTCCAATTATTGCATATTTCCAGAGGGGGATTTTAAATTATTATATCCATCAGGACATAGTATGTTGCCATTTTTTGAGGGACAGAATGAAGTTCTATTGTGCAACAAAAATTTCACTTTAGTGGAAAGTGGAATATACTCTTTCAATTCAAGTCTCACAACAATACCGATTGTTCACAGATGCATACAATTGACAGAGAATGGTTGTTTGTTCAAGGGTGATAATAACAAGTTTCCTGAAAATGTTACTAACGACCAAATTCAATGTAGAGTCGAGTTCATGATTAGAAAGATAGATTAAAATATACAGAAATCAAAAATAATCATAAAGTGTCCACTTACTTAGTGTGGAAGAGAGGAGAGGTTTGCAGTTTAGAATACTCGGTAGAGTCATAACTATTTATTGGAAAAAAAGTGGAAAAGACTATTCCTTCAATTTTAGGATTACCAAGTTAGAGCCACAAGTCATAGGAATCAACAGCAATCTTGATGACAAGGACATTTATAATGGTCAGGAACATATAGGGATAATAGATTTCGATGATAGGCTTCCACTTTCAGAATTAAAATACCTGATAATTCAAGTCCAAAATAAGTTTAAGTGGGTCGGGGATGGATATATCTACCAGACTTCACCAAAAAAATATTCTATCCACTTCTACCAACCTGCGAGTTATTGGAGATGGCTGATGGTGATTCACTTTTGCAATCAATATGCAGACCCAAATTATTGTAAGTATAGAATGATAAGAAATACGATGGTCATGAGGTTCAGCCCAAAAAGTTCTGGCTATGTTCCTAAATTAGTGGGATTAGTCAAGTCTGCTAATTTTAATCCTGAAGTCATGTTTATGAAAAGAATGGTTTTAAAATTGATTGATTACGAAGAAAATTTACAACAAAAAAATCCAAACGAGGTGAAATTAAAAGATGGTTCATTCGCCAAGAATTGAAGAACCAACAATATTTATTCCAACAATGAAATTTGAGGAATGGAAAGCACCCAGCGATGAGGAGATAAAACGAAGAAGAAAATTCTCGGTAGTCGTCTATTCACCAAACATCAAATGATGGGTGAAAATATGACGACACCCTTCGTGAGGAAGCAGAGATAGAGTTGCTTCCAGATGGGACTTTCAAAGTGGAAATCACAAAAGTTGGAAAAAACACTGCATTGTCAGAAGATTTAGGAACTTTTAATAGTTATGAGGAAGCGAAAGCAGAATTATTCAAAAGGTTCTTCGACTTCTTTAACAGACCGAGCCAGAATGCAATAGATTCTGGAACAGACCCAACTTGGAGAGTATGGACTGAATATGCTGATGGAAGACCAAAACCCCACGATTCAAAAGGACAGCAAGTAGCAAGAAGTATATCATTGATAGAGGGTGACGAAGCGAAGGCGATTCTTGGTGCGAGAGTTGAAAGTGTTGAGTTGACACCGAAGGGAAGGAAGATGAAATCCTACACGATAAGAGTTCCAGATGTTGGAATGCCGACAGTGATTTCTGTGAGAACGCTTTATCCATCATACTTCAAACACATCGAGCAACTGCATAGCAAGAGAGTAGCGAGACTAAAAAGGATGAGACAGCGTAGAAAGTAAAACATTTAAAGTTGAAAGTTAAAAGTATAACGCATGGGGTGTTTAAAAATGGGCAAAAAAAGTATATTCAGAAAAATCAGGCAGGATATTTCTGTCAGATTGAGACCTGTATCTGTTTTGGATTTGGAGTCATTGACAAAAGTTTTGGCAGACCATGAAAGAAGAATAAGGAAATTAGAGCAATATTTGGGTTTTGAATTAGCAATCAAGGAAGTGACAACTAAAAAACAAACTAATAAAAAGAATAAAAAATCCAAAAGATGATTTTTTTCTTTCCTAAATTTTTCCCATGAGCATTTGCAAGACCACTTTATACAGGTTCGTGCTGTCATCGACACTCTTCAGTATCTCGACCATATCCTCTGCTGTGAGCATGTAGACTTCCTTCGATATTGTTCTTGTCACTTCCTCTGGCAGTTCTATGACCTGCCCTGTGTCTGTCGTTATGGTCTTCCTGTCCTTAACGAACTCCTTTTTGCCTATGAAATACTGCGATGGGGTTTTGGAAGTTATTCTCACTTCCTGTGTGGGCATCGCCTGTTGTGTCGGAGTTGCTTGTGTCCCAAGAACAGCACCCCTAAGTCTTACTTCCTCTTCGGGAGAAATTGTAGGTTTTTGATGTTTTTTTCCCAATCTGAACATAGCAAGTATTTTAATTTTCAAAGTTAAATATTGATAGGCAAAAATGAAAACAACATTCAAGTTTAGGTTATATCCAAACAAAGAACAATCACAAAGATTGGAGTTCACTTTGGACAAATGTAAGTTCACTTATAATCAACTTCTTGACTTTCTGAATAAGTCAAAGAAGATTGACAAAAACAAAAATCAACACCATATTCTGAAATTGAAAAAGGAAAATGAAGGTTTGAATGAAGTCTATTCTAAGGTTCTCCAATACGAAAATTATAGGTTATTCTCAAATCTGAAAGCGTTGGCACAATCGAAAAAAAGAGGAAGAATTGTTGGAAAACTTCGCTTCAAAGGAAAAGGTTGGTTCAAAACTTTCAGTTATAACCAAAGTGGTTTCAATATTTCTGATGAAGGGAAAAGATATACAATTCTCCATTTATCAAAGATTGGAAACATAAGAATGAGAATTGGAAACAAACAGAACAGACCAAAAGGAGAAATCAAGCAAATAACAATCAAGAAGACAAAAACAAACAAATGGTTTGCCTTCGTGATTTCTGATGAAAAATTCAAGAAGTTGAAGAAGACCCATAAAAAAGTTGGGATAGATTTGGGTTTGGAAAATTATGTTTATGATAGTGACGGAAACCATTTTGATAGCCCAAAATATTTGAGGGAAAGTGAAGATAGGTTGAAGTGGTTACACAGGGAACTTTCAAGAAAGAAAAAAGGTTCAAACAATAGGCAGAAAGCAAAGTTAAGATTGAATATAAAGGAAGAACATTTGAAAAACCAAAGGATAGATTTCTGCCACAAACTCTCAAATTATTATGTCAAAAATTATGATTTCATGGCAGTTGAAGACCTACAAATACCAAACATGGTTCAAAATCATCATCTATCAAAATCAATTTTAGATAGTTCATGGTCATGCTTCACTCAATTCATGTCTTATAAGGTTGAAAGGACTGATAAGAAATTGGTTTGGGTGAACCCTAACAATACAAGTCAAATATGTTCGAGTTGTGGGAGATTAGTCAAGAAGACACTCGCAACAAGAAAACATAAGTGTATTTGTGGTCTAAATATTCATAGGGACTACAATTCAGCAATATTGATACTCAATCGTGGGATAGGGAAGGAACTTCCCAAATATACGCTTGTGGAGACTAAACCTCTACTCGGCAACGAGCAAGTTATGGTCAGAGAAACAAGAAGCCACCTTCGATAGATGGTGGTAGTTCACATATTGATAAGAAGCCAAACGAAAAGTTTTAAATTTTTGAAAAATTTAAATAAACAAATATGCATAGGTAATGATATGAACAAAAGAATTATCCTGTCAATTTTGATTCTGCTCTTGACATTACATATAGGCTTCTCCGAAAGTTGCGACCTATACATAGTTACAGACAGGGGACTGTTGGTGTTTTTGGAGACGATATTGCATTTTGTAATGAACCTGCTGATGTGCTGGAGTGAAATGTATGTTATGCTCTTCTTCATAGCGATAGCAGGAATCATCTTATTAATATTTAGTGCTTTCAAAAGGTGGTGAATTAGATTAAAATATTTAAAAATTTAAAAATCAAAACAGATTGTATGAAGAAACTTTCATTAGTCTTACCACTTCTGATTATGCTGACACCAGTATTGGCAGTTACATGCCAACAGTCTTGTTCAAGTTCTGGGTTCAACTATTACATCTGCTCTGGAACTGATTACACAGGTAACTATAGTTGTCATTTCACATCCCCACTTTCTTATTGTTATAATTCTTATACAGAAAAGTTTGGGACAAGTTGTGCCACAAGGTGTTTCTGCTACAAAATAAATGATTGTGGTTGCTCGAATCTGGAATGTAGTGGTGTTTGTTCTGCTTCTGGATGTGCAGGGACTACGTTCAGCATAACTTCTGTTTCTGACTTACCAGCAGACACATATCTTAATGACTGGTCGGATTGGAATGTGAACATAGCAAACACAGGAAGCATCTGTGCCTATGCTTATTCTGAGTGTCATGTTCGTTCTCCGAGTGGAAGTAATTATTATGTTACATCTGATTCTTGTAGTGTTATATATTCTGGCTCGACAAGGATTGCCCACACCCAGAAGCAGGTAAATGAAGTGGGGACTTGGCAGTTGTTGTCATGCTCGGTTTACGAGGCTCAGGGTGAAGGTGTATGTCAAACACCGTTAGTATATAGGGATGAGTATGATTTTTCACCAACACACACTTGGGATGTCACAACCTCTGCATGTCCACCATCAACATTCGGTCAATGCACTGCTGGGCAGGAAGGATACTTCCAATGTTTTGCTAATCACATGGGTTATTGTGAATATTATTCTGGAATAGGGTTATATTGCTGGACAAATCTTGGAGACTGTTCACCACAAATTTGTTCTGGTGGCAGTTGTGTTTCAGTTACAACCACAACAACACCAGTTTCAACTACCACAACTACAGTGGCAGGAACTACTACAACAACAGTTGAATCAGAATTAGGTGAACCATTTGATACTTCTGATATGCCAAGCGAATTGAACTTCTTGAGAAACTTAACTTTCGGTATATTTAGTATGTCAAGTTCGATAATGGTAGGACTTTTCTTGCTTGTATTTGCTTTATCTATCGCAACTGTCATAATAATTATAGGTAAGAGGTCATTGAGATGAATAAGTTAATGTTAATGGTTTTATTTTCACTTTTGTTAGTGTTCCCAACATTTGTTAATGCACTTGAAGTTGATGATTTGAGGGAACATGCATTCTTGGTCTTAAACTTTGCAAACGATTCATATATAATCAGCGATAGAAGATGGTTTGTTGTCAACAATCCTAACAAAAGGCAACAATATTTAACAATGCAATTAATTCCAATACCATCTGGTGTCCTTTGTTATGGACAACATGATGACTGCGACCCAACTGGTTGGGACACAAATTTTGTAGTAAATTATGCTGATAAGAATGGAATCACAAATCAAATTTTTACAAACACTTCTTCATGTTGGAATTGGTGGAATGTCGGTGGATTAATTCCACTTTGTGACCCAGTATATAACTGGTGGGATATTTTCCAGTTATTCCCTCAATATTATTGTGAAACTCCATCACAGATAGATATGTTAGCGAGTCTGGAAGAAAACAAAACATTATGTCCAGTTGTGAGCATCCCATTCTCCCCAGAAGATGAATATTTCAATGTTTCGTTTAATATGACACCGAGTTCAGGTGCAAAACCAAATCTGAATGTGAGAGTATTTGATTATTCAACTGCCTATACAGACAAACCAACCCAATACAGCACCACTGCCAATGGTTCTATCTTGGCTTTAGCAGAACTTATAATCATTCAAATGAACTTGACAAAATTATTGTATTACAGTCTGATAATAACATTGGTTGTGCTGGGTATACTTGTGTTTATTGGTGGAATTCCACTTATAATTAAATGGATAATGAGCAAACTGGTGAGATGATGAACAAAAATATATTGTTATTATTTACATTGAGTTTATTTTTAGTTAGTATAGCAAATGCAGATATAGTCAGGACAACAACAGGTTTCATCTGGACAAACATAACTTTTGACAACAGGACTTTAGTTGATTGGGATTACTATGTTTCAAATGATTCGTATTCTCCAACAACAAGTGGTGCTGTGATAAGCAATCTCGAAAGAAAAAATATGTTTTTAGTATTAAAAATAGTTCCAACACCAGCAGGTTCTTGTTTCACAAATTATGAAAATTGTCCAATGACTGGATTCGACACAAAAATAAATGCAACATATTCAAGACCAACAGCACTTGAGTCTTTCTGGACTGGACAAATCAAATACTCATCAAACTGGGGTGGGTCTGTTGTTGATGTTTCGACTTGCTGGAACTGGTGGAATGATACAAGTGAAGATAAGAGAAAAGCACAACAAATGAATTGCCCAATGATTGCAATCAAAGTTGATGATAAGGCAGAATCATGTAACATCTTTTTTCAGACTTCTTCCCAAAGTGGTGCAACACCAAATTATGTTGCAAGACTTCAAGGATATGCAACAAATTATGTTGACATTGATACAAAGGTAAGCCAACCAGTATTAAGGTTTACCCAATCTGTTGTTGCATTTCAAGATATTACAGTCAACATTTGGAGAATACTTTATCTTGTGATGGCAATCGCATTGATATTATTTGATATAACAATGGTAATCGGAGTATTACCTCTTGGTTTGAGATGGATAATTAAAAAAGTTACTGGTGATTAATAAATGGTATTCGGACTTGAGCAAATTGGAAAATTTTTTGATGCAATCTACAATACATTTATATCTTGGAATCTGGTTGCAACAGTTATAATTTCATTTATTGTTTTTGTAGTTGTGAATGTATTATTGGTTCTTCTATATGTTAGGGTAATAAAAACAATCCCAACAATAGTTAATAAAATAAAAGAGATTGTCAGCAAGATAGACAATTGGTTAAGTTAAAGTCTTGAAAATGCTTTCAATCCAAGCAGGACTGCTAATCCTATTCCACCCAGAAGCAATATCCAATAGACCCCTTGAATACAAACAATCATTCCTAAAATAAATTCAAGGACAGAAGTGAAAAAACACATGGGATTTGCAGTGCATATTCCAAGTTCTCCACAATAGAAACCAGTTGGTCTTCCTGTCTCAAGATGATAAACATTATTATCCTGTGCGAATATCATTTCCATATTATTCCCATGATTTGTAAGCCAAATCTCCTGAACCGAATCATTATTTAGATTGAGGTAACAGTTTGGAATGAACTGCTCTTCATTTGCGTAAAGTGTGCTTCCAGAAACATTTAAGTTGCTCGAATCAAATTTCATTACTAATATTCCATTCTCACCACTGACAGTGAATGGCGAAGCAATATAACATTCATTATCATGGACACAAGTTATCCCTGAATGATATTGAATTGGTTGATTATTATAATTTTTCACTTTATAATTTGCTAAATATATAGGTGATGCAGGTGGGCAACATCCCATATAACCTGAACTCATAAAACTATCCAGAGAATAGTCATAAACAGTCAACTCATTATCCCATAAATGGAAGAAGTGCGTAGAATTTCTTGCCATAGTTGATGAAACATTTACTCTTTGACTACCTCTTAGAATACCAAGATTTGTTGACCTATTAAATGTTTGTAAAATAGATGCCGAACCAGAAAAATGAGTTTGTAAATAATAATAATTCCAGAAATGTCTATCTTTATATGGGAGTGTGTAAACATCCCCTTCATCATAAAATGATTTCACAGAAACCGAATCTTGAGTAATCGGTGGGTTTGTATAATAAAAATACCAATTACCTGCTACAGGAGACCAAGTGTTTCCACTTCCATAGTATTTTTGCCATATAACAGCACTGTCGCTTCCACCACCATACCCAACCCTGACAGCCCAATGATAATTATCATCTGTATGAACAAATTTTGTAAAATCGCTATATCTTGCAATATTATCGCAAGAAGGTTCATTGCATGGCATCACATTCCTAAAAAGATAAAAATAACTTCCATCATAAGTTTCTGCATTATCTATAACAATTGTTCCGACAAGATTCCAATTTTTATCATATTTGTAGATATGAGTATTATTATTGAGATAATAATTGTCTCTGCTCTCGGAAAACCTGAAATAAGTTGTGTTATAACAACTGCAAGTAGTTGGATATGTAACATAATGTGGATACCAATCTATTGTTGAATTTTTTAATAGTGCAGAACTAACTCTGGACAAACTAAGTGTGTTCGGATAAGACACGTTAGAGCAACTCGGATTGAAGGTTATGTCTGGGGGGTGTGCTTGAAGTATTGTCGTAGTTGTTGTTGGTGGAATATTTTTAACTAAAGGGTGATAATCATAATGTCCAATAGGTGCGAGTGGAAGTGGATTATCACAAATATAATCAAAATCTCTATCGACACAGTAGACATCAGACCACCCATGCCCAGTCGATGATGTCCAATAATTTCCACCCATGTAAGAGCCACCGATTATGTTTGTCCCAAGAGTTTTTGTCGTGTTCCAAGTTGCATTAGGATAGCCTATTGTATTCCATACGCATTCTGGGTGTGTGCAGTCTGTCGGGCTGACATAAATGTTGTCATAAAAATAGAGGTTTCCACCTAAACTCAGAGTTCCATCCACCTTAACTCTTGTTATCAAACTTGGTAGATTTCCTTCATTACCATGATTTAATTCAGTTAAATTAGAATCTATTATAGTCGTATTTCTTCCATCTACTTTTAAAATACCTTTAATGTATTTGAATGTGTTATTTCCAAAATGATAAGAAATACTATAATGTTTGCAGTCTACTGTTCCAGTGATATTTTCAAAATAACTGAACCCCCAAGTTCCAGCACAAATCATCTTGTAGCCAATTGAGATGTTTTTGAACAAGTCATGATTGCTGTCCCCAATTCCCAAATCCCAACCTGTATTTCCTGAATAAGTTCCATTTATGATTGTCACATTACTCGAAGCCCAGAGGTAAGTTCCCATCTGCCAGTCTGTGACCTTACAATTATAGATTGTTGGTTTAAGTTTTGAATTTGTATGAATACCATAAGTCCCACCAGACCCCACACCATCAATCGTATGCCCCTGACAATTCAGAGTGACGTTATCTGCTGTGATGTCCATACATTTTGTAGCACCAGAATTAATAATGTCTGCTGTTAGATAATAGACTTCATTCGCTGTATTAAGGACACTGCAACTGTTGATATTTGTTGAAGAGTAGACAATCGGCAGAAGATAGAGTAAAATCAAGATTATCGGAATAAAGGATTTTTTCACTTTTTTCACCTCACAAAGTCTGGTGGCGACTGCCTTTTTTTAAGTGAGACTGCATACAAGATTCCAAACATCATAATAATTATTGTAATTGAAATTATTAAAGTTTTAAAAATTTTCATATTTTTGCTTTCAACTGGTGTTTCGTTGACATAAATATCACCACACCTGTAATACCCTATGAGTCTCCTCTCATAAATAAAATAATAATCGTTAATTACATCTTCAGGATATTGTTTTCTTTCACTTTCTGTCGCAAGTCTTGGAGTGTCCAAACGAATTCTTTCTTCAACCTTACAAATGGCATCTTCAGATGATAGGTTTCCTCTAATTTCAGGGAGTATCGGCATATTAGGGAAGTTCCACTTTTCTGTTGAATTTCTGATGTTTGTTACGACATAATTTGTTTCCTGTGATAAGACTTGGTTTATCATAAATAAAATTGATAGAAAAAGAATGGCTTTCATATGAAATTATTTAACTTTAAAATTTAAAAATATATTCAAACGACACCAAAATCAAATTAATTGAAAATTTTTAAATATTTATAAATTCAAACATTAATAGTAATTAAGTGAAATAAATGATTAGAAAACCAATAATAATCTTATCAATCCTACTTTTGCTACCATTAATTCAAGCACACACAGTTACGTTGAAGTTATACACAGACTTGCAGAAGACTCAAGTTTACTCGAATGAATTCTTGTGGGCTTATCTCCAGAACAAAACATTCGTTGGTGGGGAACTGAGTTACAATGTGACTTGCTATAATGCGAAATATACAGGTGGTCAGGCACTATTAACAGTTCCCGAAGGTTATTATGATGTCTTGTTTGTCGATGGTGCAATCTCATGGAACAACAATACCAATTGCCCAGACAGAGTTGACAATTATAATATTTGGGCGACAGCACAGAGCAATGTTCTGATAAATGGGGACAAAACACTCGATTATTTTGTCAACACGACCTTGATTGCACCACCAAGACAGTATTTCTGGAATATACTGAGTTTCAGGGCAATAATCTCTATAATTACATGGATTCTGATAGGTGCGTTGTGCTTCTTGGTCGCATGGAAGACGAATAGTGGCTTGGCAGTAGCAATCATATTTATCATCTGTATTATCATAAAACTTTTGCTTGGTGTTTGATATGAATAAAAATCTACGAAGATTTTCAATAATAATTTTCTTATTGTTATCTCTCTCTTTTATTGGAGTTTTTGCCGAACCGACTTACCAATACAACAAAATACTTCTGACACCTTATTATAGGGACAGCATGAGTTCTGGGCAAAACTACACTTACACTCTTAAAATAAACCCACCAGATAATTACAACAAGACTGTATCTGCACTTCTTTCATGGTATGTGTGGATGACACCGACTGTCACATATACTGTAACTGTCAATGGTAAATACTGCAACAACCCCACATACCTGATTCACACGACTTATGCTGGTTCTGGTCAGGCATTTTTGAGTTTTGACTGCTCAAACATAATAAAGGATGTGGGGACATATACGATAACATTATCTGGGACAAAAAATTCTGGTTCGAGTTATGCTTGGCTTGATTTTGTTTACATGAACAACCCCCTTTATTGTGGGAATGTAACAGGTGGAAATATTGATGTTGTTGGAGAAGTAAAGAATCCAGTTTCTTCTTTTGAGAGAGTGAAATCAATCGGTGGAACTGAATATTCAGTCAATGAGACTTCGAGGATTGTCCTTCAAATTTTGAATTCAACTGGGTATCCTTTAAATAATGAAAATTGTTTTACGACTGTTCGAGATAGTAATGATGAATTA
>Ga0172364_10001450_pt1 | contig 18234 bp, 19 predicted proteins | sample LakKivSesite10cm_FD_114545 | JGI IMG/M metagenome (GOLD analysis project Ga0172364, IMG submission 114545) | Sediment microbial communities from Lake Kivu, Rwanda - Sediment site 10cm | ecosystem: Environmental > Aquatic > Freshwater > Lake > Sediment | place: Rwanda: Western Province, Lake... | reverse complement strand
GGAATGTTTTCCGCTAATCCTAAAACCCCAAACCCTGCTCCCAGCAGAATCACATCTATTCTGCCGGTCCGTTCAATTGCCTTTTCCACCAATGCCTTCACTTCTTCTTTTTTAGTAACATCTGCAGGCACAATATAAGCCTCTGCTTGAGCCTTCTCTACCTTTTCTTTAGTTCTGACCAATGCGTCTAAATTCCTTCCGCTGAGCACCAATTTTGCTCCCCGCTTAGCAAAGGCAAGCGCGGTCTCAGCGCCGATGCCACTGCTGGCGCCAGTGATGACCACGGTTTTTCCTTTTAGCTCAAACTTGGCCATTTTGGGTTTCCTTTCTTTTAAAATTAAGAAATTATTTGATTAAATTTTTATTCAAAGCTCAAGGCTCTTTCAAAATCGCTGGGATTGGTCGCAGAAGCCTTTGCGATTTCCATAGTAATCACCTCGGACCTGAGCAGTGAAGCTAAATGCTGGTCAAAGGATTGCATATGATATTGGTCTCTGCCTTTTTCAATGTATTCCCTAATCATCGTGGTCTTTGCAGAATTCCGGATGCAGTCCGCAATGGTCGCGGTATTGACCATTATCTCCGCGGCTACCACCCTGCCTTTACCATCTGCTCTTGGTAAAAGCCGTTGAGAAATAATTGCCTTAAGACTTTCTGCCAACCTCATTCTGACCACCTCTTGCTCCTCCATTGGAAAAAGACCAATCAGCCGATTGACCGTATGGGTCGCATCTGTGGTATGAAGGGTGGAAAGCAATAAATGCCCGGTCTCTGAGGCTTTAATTGCAATATCCACGGTCTCCGCGTCCCGAATCTCTCCAACCAAAATCACATCTGGGTCCTGGCGAAGCGCCGAGCGTAATGCGGTAGAAAAATCCGGAGTATCAGGACCTATCTCTCGCTGGGAGATAGAGCCTTTTAGGTCCGTGTGCAAAAATTCAATTGGGTCCTCAATCGTGAGGATATGCTTCCGAGCGTTCTGGTTAATATAATTGACAATGGCGGCTAAGCTGGAGGATTTTCCACTACCAGTTACCCCGGTCACCAGAACCATCCCTCGCTCATATAAGGAAATCTCTTTCAGCACCGGTGGCAGACCTAATTTCTCAAAAGTCGGCACCTCTAAAGGAATAATCCGTAAGATAATCTCAAAACTACCCCTCTGGCGAAATGCGTTCACCCGGAACCTTCCCACCTCTGGGAGAAGGTAGGAAGTGTCTAATTCTTGAATTGCATCAACCTCCTTCCGCTGAGCTTGCGCGTCTAAAATTGCCTGAACAATGGTTCTGGTATCTTCTGGAGCTAACTTGGGCGCCTTGATTTCTCTTAATCTACCATCAATCCGGAACAAAGGAGGCGCTCCTGCCTTGAGGTGAATATCTGAGGCTTGCGCCTTTACCCCAGCAGATAAAAGTTGATTGAACAGTTTCACATCCATTATTTTTTTCTCCTGACATTTCTTTTGGCTTTTAATTTGGGCTTAAGCTTAACCCGGGATTTGGACTGAGCATTGACTTGTTCTTTAATTTTGCTTAATTCCGAAGTAGTCTTTCTTAATCTATCAGAAAGGGTATGGCAGAAGGATTTATAGACCTTTAGCGCCAAAGAGAGGTCTTTTTCCATTAGTTCTTCAAATTGAGGACGGTGAATCACCAGCAGGCTAACCTCGCTACTGGCGATGACACTGGCAGAGGTAAGCTCGTTCTCAATCAGGCTCATCTCTCCGAAGAGCTCCCCTCTTCCCAAGCGAGTAATCTCCCGAACACTTTTTCCCTCTCCTTTAACTACCTTTACCTCTCCCTCCTCAATGATGAATAATGCTTGCCCTAAAGAGTTTTCCTCAATTATTAGCTCATCTTTGCCGAACCTTTCCCGCTGGCAGATTTTAACTAACTCGTGAGCTTCGGAAAAATTGAGATTTTTGAAAAGAAAAATATCCTGAATCAATTCTGAGCCAGAAATCTCTTTAAACTCCTCTATTGCCATTCTCTACTCCTATTTTTTGAGCTTTCCTCAATTTAATGGCATAAATCCAGATTGTCAAACCCGATAAACTCATAACCGCTTTTGGCAGAACTTGAGCTTTGGGAACTAATCCAAAAAAAAGTTGACTAAACTAAAAAATGTTGACTAAACCCGAAAATAGTGCTATAAAAAAATTGGGCAGGCAAGAAATGGCTATTGAAGCCCATGAGCGTAAAGTCAAAGGCACCCTGGTAATAGCCCTGGCTATGATTATCAATCATCGCAAGGATATAGACTGGGTGAAAGATGGGAATATCAGTGAAATTGACCTGAAGCGGGTTCAGGAGCGAATTTTAGCCTCTAACTGGTATGAAACAGATTTTTATGAAAGATTGGGCAGTGCGGTTTTCAGGCTGGTGGGAAAAAGCCGTCCTGAAGGCGCTTATGAATTTGGCGAAGGCATAATGTGGCAGATACTAAAGAGGGTCTATGGCGCGAATTTGCTCAGAAATGACCCAAAAGATGGTTTAGCCAGATTTGCCGGGCTTTATAATGGAATCTTCTTTAACACCCAACAGGCAGAATTTAAGTCCACCCCCGAGGGAGGGATTTTCAAAATTTCTGACCCCTATGGATTTCCCACTCAAGAGTCCTTTGTGCCGATGATAAAAAGCCTTCTTGCCAAAATTGTTCGGGAAAATAACGTGGAAAATATCAGCGTGGTCTGCGAAGAGGAAAGCCAGCTCATTTCCAAAAAACTCAATTCCGCTACCTATAGAATTAGCTGGAAGACTAAATAATTTTTTTGTCTCGGATTTTCAGAGAATTTATTCTATCAGCTAATTAAAATTGATTTCAATTAAAAATGACTCAAGCGGAGACTAATTTGGGGACTTTAAATCAACCAAAGCCTGGTTTTCCTCTATTTTTTTTATCTCCTTCCAGAAGATAGGTCGGAGGACAAAAATCACTAAAATCCCAGCAAAAAATAGAATTATGCCACTGATTAAAAAACCAGCTCTAAAGCCTATATTCTGATTTATCTGCCCAGCTAAATTGGCGAAAAGAAAATCACTGGCATTTCTTCCCAAAAGCAAAATCGCCCAGGCGCCTCCAGCCCGTTTCCGGGCAAAGACCATTGACGCAATCACCAGCATCAAGACCGAGGAAAAACTATCACCTGCGGTATGTAAGGCGCGGTAAAAGAAAAAATCTGAAAATCCCTGTCCATATCCGCTGGCGGACTGGAAAATACCAGAAACCAATAAAGCCAGTCCAGCCCAGAGCACGGGCTTACTGGTGCGGTCATAGGTTCTGCCGGAAATATAGGAAACCAAAGACATCCAGATAGATATATAAAGAAAAATTCTTCCCACCTGCAAAGGAGAGAGCCCGATTTCTTGGGTCTGAAGCAGAGTATATCCAGCATGCTCAAATCCAGTATGAGAAGCAACCATCAGGACAATGAACAATAAAATCCAGCTGAGGGGATGCTGTAAATCTTGTTTATATTCAGAAATCCGGAATGGAATCCCTTTAATTTTGGGCAAGGCTAATCCTGCCAAAAAAAGTAAAACCGCAAAACCCAAAGTGAGCCAGAATAAATAGGACTCCCCAAAATTTCTGATTATCTGACCGGAAAGCTCTGAGCCCAAACCCGCGCCCAATAATCCCCCGATATTGAAAATTGCGCTCTGGCTACCTCGCTCATTCTCCGCAATCTGCTTTAAAAAATGCGCGGAAAGAGAGATGCTGAGCATTGCGGTTCCTAAACTGAAAATAAACATATAAGGCTCAAAACCCCTTACTCCCCCATTTTTGAGCAAAAGCAAAGAAAAAATAATCCCAATCAGCGCGCCGGAAAGAAAAAGTTTTTTAGCGTCAATTCGGTCGCTCAAAATTCCGAGCGGAAAAATCATTATCAAGGTGGTCAGACTTATCTCACTCACTAAAAATCCAATCCGGGCTTCACTCACTCCCACCTGCTTAAAATAATAGGGAAGGTAAATCAAGGTCCCCCAGTAAAAGCCAAAAAAGATAAAATTTAAAAATGCGTAGTAGAAAACCTTGAGAAAGGAAAATCTGGACATAATTTATCTCTTATTCCTTTAATCTATCTTTGCGAAATGCGCTCAGGTAATTCAGGCAAAATTCATCCTTTCCAGAAAGCGCCAAAGACGCATAAAAAGTGGTCATCAAGGCTTGGTCCAAGGGGTCAAGCAAAACCGCATCCAGTCCGATTGGAATCAGCATCGCCAAAAAATTCCGATTGAGAATTCTCCGCATCGGTAATCCAAAAGAGATATTAGAAAGACCAACTATGGTTTTCAAGCCTGGAAAATTCTTTTTAATCCCAATGATGGCTTCCTGGACATAAAGCGCATTCTTTGGGTCCGTGCTTAAAGCAAAGACCAGCGGGTCAACTAAAATCCGCTCCCTGGGGATTTTATTAGCTTCTAAAATTTTCACAAGCTTTTCCACGAGCTTTAACCGCTGCTCAGTGTTTTTTGGAATCAAATCATCATCCATCAAAAGCATTACCAAATCCGCTTGATGCTCCAGCATCAATGGAAAGACCTGCTCGTATTGTTTTGGTTTAAGGGTGGTGGAATTGATTATCTGTCCGGGGGCTTTAATCCTTTTGAGCGCGGAGCCGATGAGCTCAGGGTTTTCACTGTCTACTGAAAGTGAAATTTTAAAATTATTTTTAATCAGGTCAACCAGCCAGAGCATATCTTCAAGCTCTTTTTCTGGAGAATGTGAGGTGTTTAAGTCAATAAAATCCCCTCCCGCCTCTTGCATTGCCTTTATCTCATTGAGAAAAAAGTTCTTGTCCCGGCTAATTAGCGCATTCCTAACCGAGGCCCGGGTCGCATTCAATCTGTCCCCGATAACTATCATCAGTGAACCTCCTGATTTTTTAATTCCGCGTCTGAGGGGCGAAGATAAATCGGGATAAGCTCCTCCAGAGAATCCTGCTCACCACGATTGAGCCTTTCTATGGCTAACTGAACCAGCATACTGGCTTTAGGATAATCAAACTCATTTCCACTAAATCGGAATTTATCTTTCAAAGAATTAAATAAACCCTGATATGCCCTCACTCCTTCTCCTACCAGTAAAGTCCTCTCTGGAATTTGGTTCACTAAAATTTCTGGCTCAATTACCATTGGCTCTCCTGAGCTGGTCAATTCCTCTGCTCCTGCAAAAAACTGGGCAAAGACCTGGCTTTTCCGAGCATCCAAAACCGCTAAAATTGTTCCGGGATAAAATCTCACCGCATAAGCCAAAGCCTTAAGGCTGGAAATCCCTAAAATCGGTATTCCCAAGCTGAGCGCTAATCCCTTGGCAGTGGATAATCCCACCCGCAAGCCGGTAAATGACCCGGGACCAATCCCCACTGCAATCGCATCCAGTTCTTTAGGCTCTATTCCCAGCTCAGTAAAAATCCATTCCAATCCCGGCAATAACCGCTCAGTATGTTTCCTGCCCAGATTGACATTTATCTCCGCGCGAAGAGCCTGCTCCTCAATTAGAGCAATGCTCCCGCAAAGCGTGGAGGTGTCAATTCCAAGAATTTTCATTATTTAATCCCAAATGACCTTAATAACTCCCGGAACCAATCCCCTATCTCCTCCTGATAGCGAATAAAATCATTAAAAGTGATAATCAGCATTAAACCAATCAAGAGAAAAAAGGTGGTCTGAAAAATCAACTCTTTTACCTTCCGATTCAGCTCCCTTCTAATAACGGCTTCAATCCCCAGAACCAAGATATGCGCGCCATCCAAAGGTGGAATTGGAATTAAATTCAATATCCCTAAATTGATGCTGATAATCACCAATAACAAAAGAAAATGAGAAATCCCTAACTTAGCCGCTTGACTGGTGACTCCCGCAATCCCCACCGGACCGCTGACCGCTTTCACGCTTAACTGCCCCTTAAAAAGTTTCCCGATGGTGATAATGGTTAACGCGCCCCAATGATAAGTGGATTTTATCCCCTCTCCAAGCCCCTGGACAAAACCATACCGAACAAATAACCTCGGCTCCTTTAGCTCAATTCCCAGCAAAAATTTTTTATCCTCTGCCCGATACTCTGGCTTGACTGAAACAAGAACCCTCTCCTCGCCCCTCTGAACCAATAGCTCCACAGCTGAGCCTCCACTGGCTTGAATCAGTCCAGTTAGCTCATGCCAGTAGTGAACCTCTTTTCCATTCACCGAAAGAATTTTATCATCCGCTATTATCCCTGCTTTTTCTGCTGGAGAACTTTTATAAACCGCGCCAATCACTGGCTCGGTGCCGGGGAGAAAAATCCCGGAATAACCCACATGCTGGTCTTTAGTCGCTTCTAAACGAATCCTCTCTTCAAAAATCGTGCTTCCCCGTTGTATCGTATAGGTCAACTCCTGATTGGCATTCAGCATTTCCATCACCATCAAGCTCTTGAAATCCTTAATCCGCTTATGGTTTATCTCTAAAATCAAATCTCCGGGCTTTATTCCCGCGGTTTCCGCAGCAGAGCCAGCTAGAATCGCTCCCACCCGGGGCTCCGCTACCTCAAAATATGACCTCTCTATCCCTATCCAATAAACCGTCGGCATCACTGCAAAGGCTAAAAAGATATTCATCAATGAGCCCCCAGAAAAAATAATAAACCGCTTCCAGGCAGACTGCGCATATAAAGCCCGCTGCTCCTCTTCTGGGGAAATTTTTTCTAAACCTTTTTCATCTCGCTCGGTCGGGTCGCCAAATAATTGAACCAATCCGCCAAAAGGAAATAAATTTATCCCGTATTCGGTCTCCCCGATTTTTTTAAAAAAAATCCTGGGTCCCAATCCAAAGGCAAAGACCAGAACCTTAACCCGAAACAGCTTGGCGCTGATAAAATGACCAAATTCATGAACAAAAATCAACACTCCGAGCATTATCAAAAATGGAACTATTACCCAAAATAAATCCGCAAAAAGCTTAGCCATCAATCAACTCCTTGGTCCTGTTCCGCGCCCAACTATCAATCTCTAAAATTTTTTCTATCCCGGCCGGCTCTATAACCTTATGCTCATCCATAACCTTCTCCGCCAGCTCCATAATCCTATTAAACCCAATCTTTCCCAAAAGAAAAGCATTGACCGCCTCCTCATTCACCGCGTTCATCACAATCGGCAAACTTTTCTGAACCTGAAGAGCACGGTAGCCTAATTTTAATGCTGGAAACCGTTTTATGTCCGGTTTTTCAAAATTCAGCCCGCAAACCTTGGTTAAGTCCAATCTTGGAAAATCTATACCCAATCTCTTTGGATAAAAAAGCGCATAGGCTATTGGAATCCGCATATCCGGCATTGATAACTGGGCAAAAACCGAGCCATCCCTTAACATTATCAAGGAATGAACTATGCTCTCTGGATGAATCACTACCTCCAATTGCTCTGGCTTCAGACCAAACAGGCATTTAGCTTCAATCAGCTCCAGGGATTTGTTCATCAAGGTCGCAGAATCAACTGAAATTTTTTTACCCATTTTCCAGGTCGGGTGATTAAGCGCCTCAGAAACTCTAACCCTTTTTAGCTCCCTCTGGCTCTTTCTCAAAAAAGGTCCGCCAGACGCAGAAAGAACCACCCTCTCTACCTGTTCCTTACTCCTCCCCTCTAAAAGCTGAAAAATCGCAGAATGCTCAGAATCTATCGGTAAAATCTGAGCCCCTCTCCTTTTAGCGCTCTCCATTATTAACTTGCCCGCCATCACCAATGACTCCTTATTGGCAAGCGCAATCTCCTTCCCAAAAGAAATTGCGCCCAAAATTGGCTGGAGTCCCACTGAGCCAGAAATCGCCATTAAAATCAGGTCTGCCTGCCTCAAAGTCGCAAGCTCCATAAGCCCAGCTTCTCCAGACACTATCTTGATTTTTGAAGATAACTTAGCCTTTAAAATTTTTGCTTTTGACCCATCCGCTATAGAGACAATTTTAGGCTCAAATTTTTTAATTTGCGCAACTAAAAGCTCAAGGTTTTCTCCTGCGGATAGTCCCACTACTTGAAAATGCTCGGGAAAGAGAGCAATTACTTCTAAGGCTTGCCTGCCAATAGAGCCAGTTGAGCCAAGAATACAAATCCGCTTTTTAACCATCTCTTCAAAAATTTAAAATTAAATTATTCCCTTGGGCTGAATCTGCTCGCTGGTAAGACCAAATCTCCGCTCCCGGCTTTGGTATGCCTTTAGCGCCCTCCGCAAATGCCTCGCCCCAAAATCCGGCCAGAGAGTTTTAGTAAAATATAATTCAGTATAAGCAATCTGCCAGAGTAAAAAATTACTCACCCTCATCTCCGCGCCAGTCCTAATCAAAAGGTCTGGGTGCGGTATGCCCGCGGTATCAAGATATTTGCTAAAATCCCTCTCCGAAAAATTCTTCCTGCCAGCCCTGGTCAATCTCTTAAATGCCCTTAGCATCTCATCCCGGGCCCCATAAGCCAACGCAATAATCAAAACCATATCCTCGCAATGCTTAGACCGCTCTATCGCCTCCTTAATCAACCCCTGGACATCCTTGGGTAAAATCTCAATTCTGCCAATTACCTTGAGCTGAACCCCATTTTTGACCAACTTATCCAGCTCCTTCTTAATATATTGCCGTAGCAAATTAAACAGCGCTTGCAATTCCTTCTTCGGACGATTTAAATTCTCGGTGCTTAATGCATAAAGGCTGAGATAAGAAATTCCCAATTTCCGAGCCTGACGAACCACCCTCCGGGTGGCTTTAACCCCCTCCTGATGACCAATCACTCTGGCAAGTCCTTTATTCTTTGCCCATCTCCCATTTCCATCCATTATTATGGCGATATGCCTGGGAAGATTAGACCGTCCGAGTTTAGACTTCAAGGATTTCTTTCTCTTTCTTATTAGCCAGTTCGTCAATGCTTTTTATGGTCTTATCCACTTTTTCTTGAATTTTATCCTGCCCCCGATGAAGCTCATCCTCAGTAAGCTTCTTCTCCTTCTCCATTTTCCTGAGCCTCTCAATCACCTCTTTCCGCTCCTGACGAATCGCCACCCGATGCTCCTCCGCTATCTTCTTCACCACCTTGACCAATTCTTTCCTGCGCTCCTCTGTTAATTCCGGAATCGGCACCCGAATCACCCGACCATCATTATGAGGATTTAGCCCCAGGTCTGAATTTAAAATCGCCTTTTCTATCTCTTTAAGCGTGCTCGGGTCATAAGGCTGAATAATAATCAACCTCGGCTCCGGCACCGTGATATTCGCGGTCTGCTTAAGAGGGCTTAACGCTCCATAATAATTTATCTTAATCTCATCCAATAACCCGGCGCTCGCTCTCCCGGTCCGGACTTTAGCTAGCCTCTGCTTTAAATCTTGAATAATTTTTTCTAAATTCTGCTCAAGCTCCTTGAGCAATGCCTCCATCTTAACCTCCTCAGTTTTGACAAAATTATTTAATTAAAGTGCCTACCTGTTCGCCCCGCAAAGCCCTTTTTAAATTACCTTCTGTAAAAAGGTCAAAAACCAGAATCGGCAAATTCTGCTCCCGACATAAACTTAATGCGGCCGCATCTATCACCTTTAAGTCCTTGCCTAAAGCCTTATTATAACTCAGCTCAGGGAAAAATTTTGCTTTAGGATTTTTCTCCGGGTCACAATCATAGACCCCTTTTACCCGAGTCGCTTTAAACAAAGCCTGAGCTTGAAGCTCAAGCGCGCGGAGCGCAGCCGCGGTGTCAGTGGTGAAAAAAGGATTGCCAGTGCCAGCTGCTAAAATCACTATCCGCCCCTTTCTTAAATGCGCTAAAGCCCGGGGCCGAATATAAGGCTCACAGATATTAGGCACCTCGATTGCGCTCAATACCCGAGCCTCTATCTCTCTTTGACTGAGCGCCTCCTGAAGCGCAACCGCATTCATAATCGTGCCTAACATCCCAAGATAATCCACATTCACCCGGTCCGAAAGCCCCCAGCCCTCTCTGCCACCTCGGAAAAAATTCCCCCCTCCGACTACTATGGCTAATTCTGCTTTCAAAGCCATTGCGGCTCTCAGCTGGTCGGAAATCCAGCCCAATCTCCTCTGCTCAATCCCAAATTTTTGCTCGCCCGCAAATGCCTCTCCACTCAACTTGAGCAAAACCCGCTGATAACGCAATAATGACTTTTTTGACCCCATAGCCTCTCCTTTACTGGCTCTCTCCTACCTGAAACCGAGCAAATCTCCGAATCACTATATTTTCCCCGGTCTTACTGGAAAGCTCCTTGCGAAGCTCCTCTATGGTCCGCTCCGGGTCCCGGATAAATTTCTGCTCCAAAAGGCAAGCCTCATTAAAAAATTTCTCTAACTTGCCTTCAACTATCTTATCCACAACCTTTTCTGGCTTCCCGCTCTCTAATGCCTGCTGTCGGTAAATCGCCTTCTCTCGCTCTATCACCTCGTTCGGCACCTCCTCCCGAGACACATACCGGGGCGCCATGGCCGCAATATGCATAGCTAACTCCCGAATAAACGCGCCAAATTCCTCGGTCCGAGCCACAAAATCAGTCTCGCAATTCACCTCCACCAGCACCCCAATCTTCTCGCCAGGACGATGTAGATAAATCCCGACTCTCCCCTCTTTAGTAATCCTGCCAGCGCGCTTCTCTGCCTGTAATATCCCTTTTGCCCGCAAGTAGTCAATCGCCTTTTCGGTATCTCCTCCGGTCTGCTCCAAAGCCCGCTTGCAATCCATAAATCCAGCGCCGGTCTTCTCCCTCAACTCCTTAACTAAATCCGCCTTAATTTCAACCACTTTCCTGACCTCCTAAACTTTATCCCATTCAATTCTAATAAAATTATTTCTCAGAACCTTCTTCTATATCTTCCTCGCCCTCCATCTCCTCATCATATTCCTCCTCTTCCTCCTCCATTCCCATCTCAAGTTCCTGTTCCTCACCTAATTCCTCTTCCATTAAATCCCGAAGCCTCTCCACCTTGGGCTTCTTGCCCTCTGCAACTACATCCACCACGCTTGCCCCTGCGGCCATCTCTGGCTCCACCCGAAGCAATTTCTGATGCATCTCCTTGCCCTCTAAACAGGCATCCGCAATTTTACTGGTGAACAGCTTAATCGCCTTTATCGCATCATCATTCCCCGAAACCACATAATCCACCAAGTCCGGGTCGCAATTGGTATCCACGATTGATACCACCGGCACCCTTGATTTCTTTGCCTCCCGAACCGCTATCTCCTCATGGCTGGGGTCAACCACAAAAAGCGCTCCCGGGGGTCTGGTCATCTCCTTGATTCCACCCACATTCCGCTCTAATTTAGCGTATTCCCGTTGAATCCGAATCACCTCTTTTTTAGGCAGTAAATCCAGCTTGCCCTCACTTGCCATCTCCTCTATCCGTTTGAGCCTCTCCACGCTGGTTCTAATCACCTTAAAGTTGGTCAGGGTCCCTCCTAACCAGCGATGATTAACAAAAGGCATCCCGCATCTACGCGCTTCCCCTTCTATCACTGATTGCGCCTGTCTCTTGGTGCCGACAAATAAAACCTCATCACCCTGACTCACGGTCCGAGCCAAAAACTGATAAGCCTTCTCAAATAACTCCACAGTCTGCTGAAGGTCAACGATATAAATCCCATTGCGGGCGCCGTAAATAAAAGGCTTCATTTTTGGATTCCAGCGCCGGGTTTGATGACCAAAATGAACCCCAGCCTCTAAGAGCTGTTTCATTGAAACTACTGACATATCTTTTTCCTCCTTTTTGGGTTTTTTCCTCCGCGGATTTGCCCTGCTACCCTCCCGGGCACCCAGAGAGCTTTAACCGCGTGTGTAATTAACTTAATTTAATAGCACATTTTTTCCTTTTTTACAAGCTCATTGCCACCGAGCGACTCCTCCCTGCCAAAAAATCTATCTCCCCAAGCTCTTTTCAAATCCAAAGTTGACAGGAAGATGAAGGAGTTTGATAATAGATTATAATTAAAAAGGAGTCCATTTATGGCGGGAGAAATTATAGAAGGCAAGGTCTTTAAATCCGCAGTTAGCGAGAAGGTAGATGTTTGCGTAATTGGCTCTGGCGCTGGTGGCGCGGTGGTCGCCAAAGAACTTGCGGAAAAGGGCGCCCGGGTAGTGGTGTTAGAGGAAGGCGGAGCTTATTTTAGCAAAGATTTCCCCAAGACCATCAAAGAATGCTTTATGAAGCTCTATCGGAATAATGGATTTGATTCCACGGTCGGCATACCCACGGTGATTGTTCCCACTGGAAAGTGCTTAGGCGGGACCACGGTGGTAAATATGGGCACCTGCTTTCGCCTGCCAGAACAGACCCATAAAAAATGGGAAGAGCTGGGAATCACTGGCTGGTCCAGCAAGGATTTGCAACCTTATTATCAAAAAGTTGAAAAAATAATGCAGGTTCAACCGGTCAAGCCAGAAGTGATGGGAAAAAATGGGGAGGTGATAGCCCAGGGCGCAAAAATGCTTGGGTATCATCCCAAACCGCTTTTGCGCAATGTCAATGATAATTGCAAGGGCTGTGGCAATTGCTCTTATGGATGCCATGAGGACGCCAAGCAGGCGATGATTTTGAATTATATCCCGATGGCGCTTGAGAAGGGAGTAAAATTTTATTGTGATGCTAAAGCAGAGCTAATCATCACTGAAGATGGTCGGTCAATCGGGGTGCATGGCTCAATTCGGGATAGAGAAACCGGTAGCTTCCGTCATCATATTGAGATTTCTGCGGAGGTAATAGTTTTATGCGCGGGCGCGCTTTCCAGCCCGGTCATACTCCTTAAAAGTAAAATCGCTAATAATTCTGGTCAAGTTGGAAAAAATCTCAAGCTCCATCTTTGTGCCCGTGCCACTGGCGTGTTTGACCAGATTATTGATGGCTATAAAGGAGTGGGGCAAAGTTTATTGATTGATGATTTTGCGGAGTTAGGGATTATGTTAGAGGCGACCTTTACTGGACCCGCAACTGAGTTTCCGGGCATAACCGGATTTGGAAAAGAGCTCTGGGAAGAATGTCAAAAATTTCGCAATTTCGCGACCATCGGAATAATGGTCAGTGATACCTCCTCGGGTCGGGTTTCAGTGGGACCGGATGGAGAGCCAATGATGACCTATTCCTTTAATCAGAAGGATGCGGATACCTTAAAAAAGGCACTATTGATTGCTTCAAGGATTCTCTTTTCCGCAGGCGCTAAGCAGGTGCTTACCACCACCGCTTGCTTTCCAGAAATTAACTCGCCAATAGAGGTGGAAAAATTTCAAGACCTTAAAGTTCATCCTTCCCAATTTACTACTATGGCTTTTCATCCGATGGGAACCTGTAGAATGGGCGCCAATAAAAAGAAATCGGTGGTGGACTTAAATTTAGAATGCTGGGAGATGAAAAATCTTTTTATTGCGGATGCCAGCGTGTTTCCCACTTCTTTGGGCGTAAATCCTCAAGAGACCATCTGGGCTTTTGCGACCAGATGCGCAGAGCATATCTCTAAAAATGTCCTCTGAAAAAATTACCCCGCGCATCCAGGGAATTTATGTAATTGTGGATAATAGCTTAGCGCCGGATAAAAGCCATTTAGAGATTGCCAAATCCGCATTAGACGGCGGCGCCAAAATTCTTCAGTTCCGAGCAAAAAATCTCACCAAACGAGAATTCTATATAATTGCCCATGCCCTAACAAAATTAGCCCAGGTTTATAATGCGCTATTGATTGTTAATGATTATCTGGAGATAGCCAAGGAGCTGGGCGCAGGAGGGGCGCATTTAGGAGAGGATGATTTAATCGTCAGAGAAGCCAAAATTATTGCGCCAGATTTAATTATTGGCAGAAGCACCCATAGCCTGGAAGAGGCTATGGAGATGGAAAAGCAGGGCGCGGATTATATAGCTTTTGGCGCGATTTTTCCCACCCAGACCAAAAAAAGGCCCACCCCGGTTCAGGGGCTGGAAAAATTGAGGCGGGTGTGTGATTCAGTGAAAAAGCCAGTGGTCGCGATAGGAGGAATTAAGCGGGAGAATCTTATAGAGGTGAAAAAAGCTGGCGCAAGTGCGGTTGCCTTTATCTCTGAGATAGTCTGTGCGGATTCCATTGAGAGGCGGGTAAAGGAGCTAATCAAGCTCTGGGAGGGAAATTAGTCTTTGGCAAACACCCGAAGCGGTTGAAGATAAAGCTCTCCTTGCTTTTCCACCACCTCCGCAATCGCGAAGCAATTAGGGGTGAAAATCCGGAACCTCTCTCCCAAAGATTTTTTTATGCCAATAGTTCTTAAAGGAATTGGATTTCCATCTTTTATCTTAAATCCTTGAGAGCCTCCAAAACTAATCACCTCCAACTCCAGAATTTGTTCCAGCGGTATAAGATATTTAAAACCATCTTCTTTCAAAAGCTCATCAGGGCTAATTGCCTGCGCAATTGAAAACCTGCCGGAGCCGAGTCTGCGTAAGCCGACCAGATGCGCTCCACAGCCGATTTCTTTCCCAATCTCATCCGCTATGACCCGGAGATAAGTTCCGGGCTGGCAATGCACCAGAATCTCCATCACTTCACCATTAAAATTTTTTAGCTCTATTTTTTCAATTTTCACTTTTCTGGGCTTTAATTCCACCTTTTCTCCTCTCCTGGCAAGCTGATAAGCCCTTTTGCCTTTCAATTTTATAGCGGAATAAGCAGGTGGGGTCTGAAAAATTTCTCCCTCAAATTTTTTCAAAACCCAAATCACCTGCTCATTGCTCAAATCTGGCGGCTTTGCCTGAGAAATTATTTTCCCCTCTGAATCCATAGTCTCGGTGGCAATGCCCAGCTTTATCTCCGCCAGATAGAGCTTCTGGTCTGACTCCAGAAATTGAGCCAAGCGAGTAGCTTTCCCCAATAAAATCGGAATTACGCCAGTGGCGATAGGGTCAAGTGTGCCTAAATGACCCGCTTTTTTTTCCTGAAAAATTTTTGCGACCTGGGTGGTGATTTTGCGGGAGGTTATTCCCTTGGGTTTGTCAATCAGCGCCAGTCCATCTGCGCTCATTTATATCTTTTGTATTAAATTATCCACCCGAACTCGGATTTGTCTTTTAATCTGCTCAAGGCTCCCATTCAAGGTTGCGCCTGAGGCTTGGCGATGCCCTCCTCCACCCAATTCTTCAGCTAACCTCGCAACATTCACTTTTCCCATAGAGCGAAAAGTAACTTTATATTGATTTTTTTCTACCTGGCGAAAGAGTATTGCCACCTCTATTCCTTTTATGGAGGTTAGATAATTTATAAATCCCTCTGCCATCTCTGGACTGGCTTGAGCTTTTTTATACATATCTTGACTAAGGGTTATATCTGCTCTTTTCTGGTTTTTGCTGAACTCAAGGGTCGCTAATACCTGACAGAGCAAGAGCAATCTGGCTGGTGGATGACTATGATAAACCGCTTTAGCGATTTGATTGGGCTGGGCGCCTAACTTAACTAATTCAGTCGCGGTTTTGAAGGAGTTATAACTGGTATTGATGTATTGAAAAGAGCCAGTATCCATTGAGATTGCGGTATAAAGGCAGGTGGCGGTTTCTGGATTGAGCCTTTTGCCGGATTTCTTCAGTAGCTCAAAAATTATTTCACCGGTGGAGCTGGCTTGAGCAGAAACCAGATTAAGCATGCCAAAATTGCTATTGGTCTGGTGATGGTCAATGTTAATAATTTTTCTGCCTTTGATAAATTCTGAGAATTTTTCACTCACCCGGGATAAATTAGCGCAATCCACCACAACTACCAGGTCAAAATTTCTCTTTAGCTCTCTTAATCTATGCTTAATCAGCTCTGCTCCGGGAAGAAAGCAAAGAAAATAAGGCGCCTTATCTTCATTAAAAACCTGAATCTCCTTCTCATCCTTCCAATGATGATATAGCGCAAGGGCTGAACCTATTGCGTCCCCTTCTGGATTTTGATGACTGGCGACCAATATCCTGGAGGCCCGCTCAATCTCTTTATTTATCTTCTGGCTCAGGCTCATTTTGCTCGTGAATTTTTTTAATCAAATTTTCCACCCTCTGGGAATGCTCCAGACTATGGTCTATAAAAAATTCTAACTCCGGAATATATTTCAGATAAACCCTCTCTCCAATCATCTTCTTGATGAAACCTTTTGCGCTACGAAAACCTTCCTCGGCCTGAGCCTGCTCCTCTTTTGCGCCGATGAGGGAAAAATAAACCCGAGCCTGTTTCAGGTCATCGCTCATTAAAATTCTGGTGATGGTGACTTTTTTAAGTCTTGGGTCAGAAAGCCCCTTCTCCAACAGCCGAGCAATCTCCTGCTGAAGAAGATTAGCAACTCTATCCGCTCTTTTATATGGAAGCATTTTTATTCCTGATTAAAAATGAACAATCTCCATCTCTTGGCTCACCAGTTCACCCGCATCCAGCCCTTCCACAAAATTGAGAATCTGGTCCAGACAGGAGTTGACAAATTTGCCATCATTACCGACCAAGGTGATTCCTATCACCGCGGACTGCCAGAGGTCATTTTTACCGACCTCCGCCACTGAAACATTATAATGCGCCTGAAGTTGATTTATCACCCGCTTGAGCCGGCTCCGCTTCTCCTTTAAGCTATGCGCCTCAGGAAACCGGAACTCAATTTTTAAAACCCCGACCACCATTTTTTAACTCAACTTGAAAAGACCAGCTAAGAACTCGCTTCCTCCAAAATAAACAGCTCCAGAAAGTCCCCGGGCTTGATGTCATTATAATTCTCTATGCTCAAACCGCATTCATACCCGGCATTCACCTCCCGAACATCATCCTTAAACCGCTTGAGCGACGCTAATCTCCCCTCAAACACTATATTATGGTCTCTTAGCACCCGAACCATTGAACCCCGATTGACTACCCCCTCCTGAACAAAAACCCCGGCAACGGTCCCCACCTTCGGGATATTAAAAATCTGCCTCACCTCTGCTCTCCCTAAAATCCGCTCCTTCTTGGTCGGCGCTATCATCCCCTTGAGAAGCCTGGATAGCTCATCTAACAGCTCATAAATAATCCGATGAGTGTAAATCCTAATCCCCTTTTGCTCCGCTATCTTACCCGCCTTGGACTCGGGTCTAACCCCAAAGCCAATAATCACCGCCTTGCTCGCCTCTGCCAAAAGAACATCGTTCTCAGTGATTGCTCCGCAACCAGAATGAACCAGCTTAATCTGCACCTGCTCAGCGCCTAATCTGAGAACCGAATCTTTAACCGCTTCCACCGCGCCCTGAGTATCTGCCTTAATGATTAAATTAAGCTCTACCCTTTCTCCCTCTTGCACCTTCTTTAATAAATCCTCCAGGCTTGCCTCTACCGGACCAGCCAAACTCTGCTCCCGCTTCTTGTCTGCCCGATGCCCCGCGACCATCTTTGCCTCAGCCTCATCCTTCACTGCCAAAAGCTCCTCACCCGCCTCAGGCACCCCATCCAGACCAATCACCTCTACTGGAATACTAGGACCCGCCTCCTGAACCTGTTTTCCTAAATGGTCAAATAATGCCCTGACCCGTCCAGAATAAATCCCGCAAACTACCGCATCTTTAAGCTTTAAAGCGCCTTCTTTAATTATCACACTTGCTACCACGCCTCTGCCCTTCTCTAACTTGGACTCAATTATAAAACCCCGAGCCAAAACCTTGGGATTGGCTCTAAGATTGAGCATCTCTGCCTGAAGAGTAATGCTCTCTAAAAGCTCATCCACCCCCTGACCAGTTCTCGCAGAGCATTGGACAAATAAAGTCTCTCCTCCCCATTCCTCAGGCGCTAAACCCAGCTCCGCCAGTCTGGATTTCACCCGATCCGGATTCACTCCCGGTAGGTCTATTTTATTTATCGCCACCACAATCGGCACCCCAGCAGATTTAGCGTGATTTATCGCCTCTACGGTCTGGGGCATCACCCCATCATCCACCGCAACCACTAAAACCACCAAGTCCGTCACCTTGGCTCCCCTTGCCCGCATCTTGGTAAATGCCTCATGCCCCGGGGTATCTATGAATACAATTTTTCCGAATCCGCCCTCAACCACCCAGGCGCCAATGGATTGGGTAATCTGCCCCGGCTCCTTTTCCGCAATTTTGGTCTTCCGAATATAATCCAAAAGCGAGGTCTTGCCGTGGTCAACATGCCCCATTATCGTGACCACTGGCGGTCTGGAAACCAGCTCCTCGCTGACCTCTTTTCTGGGAAATTCTAAAATTTTGGCTTCATCAAAAACTTCCTGAACAACTTGATACCCAAACTCCTGCGCCACTAAAACCGCAGT
>Ga0172364_10001449_pt1 | contig 18237 bp, 22 predicted proteins | sample LakKivSesite10cm_FD_114545 | JGI IMG/M metagenome (GOLD analysis project Ga0172364, IMG submission 114545) | Sediment microbial communities from Lake Kivu, Rwanda - Sediment site 10cm | ecosystem: Environmental > Aquatic > Freshwater > Lake > Sediment | place: Rwanda: Western Province, Lake... | reverse complement strand
CTCCGTCCGATATTCGTGAGAGAGGGATAAGAGCGACCGAGGACCTTGGCCCAGGTCAGATAGACTCCCTTTGGAAGGATCTCATTAAGGGGCTTGATATTGGCCGTGGGAAATCCCAGATTATGGCCACGGCCGGAACCGTGGATGACTCGGCCCTCAATCTCGTACGGACGGCCCAGGTATGAATTGGCAGCAGAGATTCTTCCCTCTTCGAGCAGGCGACGGATCAAGCTGGAACTGATGACGGTACCCGACCTGATGGCGGATGCAACAGGATGAACGGCAAACCCCAGCTCTAGTCCAAGGCCGATGAGTTCTCCCACGTCTCCCTGTCTGGCCTTCCCAAAGCGAAAGTTCTCTCCAACGACGACGGCCCTGGCCTTTAGAGTTGAGGCGAGAATGCGGCCCGCAAAATCAGCCGGGCCAAGGTCGGCAAAGGCATTGTCGAAAGAGGCTAAGACCACTGCGTCTACACCCCACTCTCGAATCGCGGCCAGCCGCTGTTCCAGAGTCTGAATCATGCCCATGCGTCTTTCGCCCAGGACCTTTTCGGGATGAGGCGAGAAGGTCAGGACGACAGAATGAAGTCTCATCTTCTTGGCCTGTTCGACCAGGACTTGAAGGATTTTTTGATGGCCGAGATGAAGGCCGTCGAAGTTGCCGATGGCGACGACGGTTCCTGGCAAATAAAGGGGCCGCCCGTGGAGCCCGCGTAGCACCCTCATGGTTGTCCTAAACGGAGATGATCTTGGCTTTTTCCAAATAGTGCAGCCGGAGCTGCTGGAGGCAGGAATCCAGGAACTTTTCTTCGTCCGGCTGAAGGTTCCCCTTTGTGCGGTCTTTAAGAAGGCCGAGGATGTCGATGAGCCTTCTGGCCAAGCCAAGGTTCAATTGCTTTTGTGCCTTTTCTGGGTCCCCCAAAAGGCCGAGCTTGAGAAGAGCCTGAGTATAGATGGGAAGAATGATGGAACTAAAATCGAGCGGAGGCATATACTCCTGAGCCGAAGCTTCGTTGGTTGAAGCGGAGCGCTCCTCGTTGCGAGAATTTTTCTCTTTCATAGTCGTCCTCTCCTGAACCCGTCCATATTCCTGAAGCGGTGGTCAGCCCGATTGCGGCCGACTTAATGGAACCGGAGTCGATTTTTTCCTAAGGAGCAAACTGGCTTTAATGAATTCGTCCAGATCTCCGTCTAGGACTCGATCGACATCGCCTGTCTCAACCCTTGTCCGCAAGTCCTTAACCAGCCGGTAAGGGTGAAGAACGTAGGACCGGATTTGGTTTCCCCAGGCAATATCGGATTTGGATTCTTCGATTTTTTCAAATCTTTCGAGCTGCTTTTTCTTCTCCAGCTCGTACAGGCGCGCCTTCAAGACCTTCAGAGCGGATGCTTTGTTCTTGTGCTGAGACCGCTCGTTTTGGCATTGCACGACGATTCCCGTAGGCCGGTGAGTGATGCGGACCGCCGAGTCCGTGACGTTGACATGCTGACCGCCCTTGCCTCCGGCCCGGAAGGTGTCAATTTTCAGGTCCTCGGGGTTGATCTCCACCTCAATGTCTTCGTCGACCTCCGGAAAGACGAAAACCGCGGCGAATGAAGTATGTCGCCGTTTGTTTGAGTCAAAGGGGGAGATCCGGACAAGTCGATGGACGCCGGATTCTTGGCTGAGATGTCCAAAAGAGTAGTCCCCTTCAATCCTCACTGTGACGCTCTTTATCCCGGCTTCTTCACCGGGCAGGGAATCGAGGATTTCTGTCTTATACCCTTTGCGCTCGGCATATCTGAGGTACATTCGAAGGAGCATCTGGGCCCAATCCTGGGACTCGGTTCCACCGGCTCCGGGATGGATGGTGAGCAGTGCGTTTCGGCTATCATCCTCCTCAAAGAATAGGGTTTGGAGTTCAGCCTCTTGAAGTCGCTCGACCAGCGCGGACAAGGCCCGCTCGAGCTCCTCGCCAACGTTTTCTCCTTCCGCGGCCAGCTCGACCAAAACCTCGACGTCTTCCTTTTTTTCCTCAAGCCGAGCGAAGGCATCGGCCTCGCGCTCGAGCCGTTTTCTTTTTTGCTGGAGAAACTGAGACTTTTTCTGATCCTGCCAAGTCTCTGGTTCAGATAGCTCGGCGATCACCGATGCAAGTTCTGTTTGCTTTTTCTCCAGGTCAAAGAAAACCTCGGATCTCTTCAAACTTATGGAGATATTCTTTGACCTTGGTCTGAAGCTCAATCAGTTTGTCAGCTGGGGCCGGTCGGTTTTCGCTCATGGATATCTACCAGGAGCCAAGATAAGGGAGAGACTGCTCAAAGTCAAGCGCATGGGAAAAATAGCCCGGATCCCCATCAGGCCAGCCGGGGGATTCAGTCTCGGACGATGAAATAGTCGGTTTTCCGCCCGGCTGCAGAGGACAGCTTCTCCCGGACCTGCTCTGCTTCGGCTCGCGTCGCAAAACCTCCGACTCTGACTCGGAAGACCGGTTTTTTATCCGTAGCCAGAGGTTCCATGATGAGGACCGAATGACCCATGTTCCGGAATTTCTGGGCCGTTTCCTGGGCGGCCTGTTTCTCAGCCAGGGCTCCGACTTGGACATAAAAAAGGCCCCTTTTTGGGCCCGGCGTTTGCTGATCGAACGAGAGTTGGGGCCTGGACTCTGCCTGTTGGGTTTGAGTCTTCGGCTTCTCCGCTTGTGGCTTGGGAATGATATCCTTCTTGATCGGAGTGGGTTCTGCAGGAGCGGGCTTTCCGGGGCTTTCGTCCCGAGACTCCAGCTCAGGTGGGGATTGGGGAAGCGAGACGATCTTTTCTCGGACCTGTTCCGGCGCTTTCTGGGCGATGATGTTGGCTTTGCCGGCCAACTGGGCGTGTTTCTTTCCAACGGAGACCCCGAGCAGAAAAATCACCACGCCGATGACAAGAATGCCCAGGAAAATGATGGCCAATTGAGTGCTGGAGACCTGGATCTCTCGGAATTCTCGGTTCTTCATCAAGATTTATCCGTCTGGATTCTGTCCAAGCTGAACGGCCGTAAAAACTCAATGGGCAGAGGGAAGATGATCGTCGAGTTCTTTTCCGTAGCGATCTCCGTCAAAGTCTGAAGGAACCGCAATTGAAGGGTCTGAGGATTCTGGGAGATGATGTTGGCCGCCTCGGTCAGCTTATGGGACGCCTGGAACTCTCCATCGGCATGGATGACTTTGGCCCGCCGCTCCCGCTCAGCTTCCGCCTGCTTGGCGATCGCTCGGACCATTGTCTCGGGAAGGTCCACGTGTTTGGTTTCCACGAGCTGGACCTTGATCCCCCAGGGATCGGTGTGCTTGTCCAGTATCTCTTGAAGGTGAGCGTTCAATTTCTCCCGCTTTGAGAGGAGCTCATCGAGCTCAATCTCGCCGAGCACGCTGCGCAAGGTGGTTTGAGACAGCTGGGACGTGGCATAGAGATAATCCTGGACTTCGATGATGGCCTTAAGGGGGTCCATGACGCGGAAGTAGACGACCGCATTGACCTTGACTGAAACGTTGTCCTTGGTGATGACGTCTTGAGGCGGGATATCCATGGTGACCAGCCTCAGGCTCACCCGGAGCATGCGATCGATCGGGGCAAAGACGAAGATCAAGCCGGGTCCCTTGGGTTGAGGGAGGACACGTCCCAGCCGGAAGATGACTCCGCGCTCGTATTCGCGCAGGACCTTAATGCAATTCAAGAGATAAAGAACGACGATGCCGACGATTATAATCGGAACGGATATCATGGGAACCTCCTTGTTCTCTATGGAATACGACCGGCTCATTTAAGAGCCGGACGGTGGCGCCTTTGCCTAAATTTTCTCGACCCGAATCTTCAGGGAATCCAGGACCTGGACAACCTTCACTTTGCTGCCTTTGAGGACAGTCTCCGGAGCCTCGGCATTCCAGAGCTCGCCGTGGACAAAAACTTTGCCTTCAGGGGTGAGGTCCGTTTGGGCGGTTCCGACCTCACCGATTAGCCCCTCCTTCCCAGTGACGGACTTTCTGGAGTGAGCCCGGACTACAAGAAACAAAAGGAACAAGAAGATTAGGGAAAGGCCGACGGCCAGAGGGATAACAATCTTTAAACTCGGCTGGAGCTCGGGGATCGGGGAATTGATGAGCATCACAGAACCGATGACCATGGCGATGATTCCTCCTATGCCGAGAATTCCAAAACTCTGGACCTTGATTTCCAGGATGAAAAGCCCGATGGCCAGGACGATCAGGATCAGAGCGACGTAGTTGATGGGCAGGATTTGGAAAGAAAAGATGGCTAGAAGCAGGCTGATCGATCCGAGGACTCCGGGAAGGATGGCCCCCGGGTGGGCAAACTCGAAGTACAGCCCAAGAAGCCCGATCATCAAGAGGATGTAAGCCAGGTTGGGATTGGAAATCGTCAGCAGAAACTTCTGCCGGGCGGTCATGGGGATATCCACGATCGCCTCCCCGTGGAGCTTGAGCTCGACCGTGTTTCCATCGAACCGCTTTAGGAGATAGCCATCAAAGTGGGAAATGATATCTTCGTCCTTCCCGGCAACAAGGTCGATCAGGCCTTTTTCAAGGGCCTCTTTCTCCGTATAAGATAAACTGCTCCGGACGGCATTTTCAGCGGCCGAGATATTCCGGCCCCGCTTCTCAGCCAGGGTTTTTATGTAGGAGGCGGCATCATGAGTGACTTTTTCTTCCATGGTCTTGTCCATGGCTTGGCCGGTGATCGAGATGCCCACAGGATGGGCCGCCCCTGTGCTCGTTCCCGGGGCCATGACAAAGAGGTCGCTGGCGATCCCGATGTAGAAGCCGGCCGAAGCGGCCCGCGCTCCGGCAGGAGCCACGTAGGTCATAACGGGAACAGGCGAGGAAAGGATCTTGGTGATGATTTCGCGCATGGCCGAATCGAGTCCGCCCGGTGTATTGAGGACAATAATCAGCAGGCGGGCCCCGTCCTGGCTGGCCCGGTCGATCGAACGGATGATGTACTCCGAAGAAATCGGATGCACCGGCGCATCGACAGTGACCCGGTAAATGGAGGCCGCACTGGGAACGGCGAGGAGGCCGCACAGGGAGACCAGGCGAAGCACATGTTTCATATTGATTTCATTATAGATTCTGGGCGAATTCAAGTCAACCGCGCGGCTTGACATTTTAGCTGTGATTCATTAATTATTGTCTATCTTCCATAAGGACCGGAGGAGATCCAGATGATCAAGAATGATATTGCCCTCGCCATCGAAAAGAACACGGAATTCAATCGGACCAAGTCCAAGCTCATTGTTGAATCCATCCTTAAGTCCTTAAAGGAGGCGCTCGAGAAAAAGCAGAAGGTCGAGATCCGAGGGTTTGGAAGCTTCCGAGTGGTCGACAAAAAGACCGGATATGGCCGGGATATCCGGCGGAAGAAACAGATCAAAATTGAAAAAGGCAAGCGAATTAAGTTCCGGTCCGGTCAGGAATTGAAAAACGCATTGGCCGGGAAATAGACGGGTGGCGAAAGCTCGCTCCCATCGCACGCCCCAATCCCTGGCTTTGCGGACTCACTCCCTTGTCTTCCGCCCAAGCCTAGTAGAGGTCGGAGATTTTGGGCGGCCCGTCCGGACCGAAGACGGTTTGGCCGGTTTCTTTGATAGTCTTCCCAACATTCTCGCTGGCAAAGACTTCAAGGCATTTCTGCGAGTTATGCGGGCGGCCCGGTCAAAGAAGAAGGCCATTCTGTTTGGCTTGGGCGCTCATGTCATTAAGGTGGGGCTGAGCCCCGTCCTCGTCGACTTGATGAAGGAAGGGTGGGTCAGCGGCATTGCCCTCAACGGTGCCGGCATCATCCATGATTTTGAAATTGCCTTCTGTGGCCGGACCTCCGAGGACGTCGCCACACAGATTCAAAAGGGCGAATTCGGCATGGCCCGGGAAACAGCCGAGATGCTAAACGGGGCCATTCGGAAGGGGGCCCGGCAAAGAAAAGGGCTGGGGGCGGCCGTGGGGGAGATGCTCTCTGGCTCGCGGTTCCCATTCAAAAACTTCAGCCTGCTGGCCAATGCCCATGAACTCGGGATCCCGGTGAGCGTCCATGTGGCCATCGGCACAGATACCATCCATTTCCATCCTCAGGCGTGCGGTCCGGCTCTGGGCCAAACCTCATTAAACGATTTTTTCCTTTTTTGTTCCCTTCTTAAAAAGCTGGAGGGTGGCGGCGTTTACCTCAATATCGGATCGGCCGTTGTTCTGCCCGAGGTTTTTCTTAAAGGAGTGAGCTACGTTCGCAACCTGGGAACTCCCCTTGATCATTTTTTCACGGCCGTGTTCGATTTCCAGCATCAATATCGTCCCGAGCAGAACGTTGTTCGGCGAGCCTTGGGGAAAAAGGGAAGGGGATTCTATTTTATCGGCCACCATGAAATAATGGTCCCCCTCCTGGCCGCAGGGCTCAGAGCTTGATCCCAGCCCGCGGGCTTTTTTTTCGGAGCTGTTTTTTCCGGAAATCCGCCGCGAGGCTGCGATAGAGGCGCCGGGCTTGATCCAAGGTGTCGGCCAGACTTCCCGATGTGTCGATCAGATAATCTGCGAACGGGATTTTTTTTTCACCGGGCATCTGACTGCGGATTCTCTCCCGGGCTTCGCGCGCAGGCATCGCGTCCCGCTTCATCAGCCGTTCGACTTGGATTTTCTGGGGGCAATAGACGACCACGATTCGATCGAAGAATCGGGTGAAACCCGATTCGATCGTTAGCGCTGCCTCGGAAACAAAAATCCTGGGGGTTTTCTCTCGCTCGAGCCTTCGGACGACCCGGCTTCTCTGCCGCTGCACGAGGGGATGCAAGACCTGATTCAAAAAGAGTCTTTCGGCATCGGAAGAAAAAATAATCTTTCCCAGCAGCGACCGGTTAATGGTTTGATCGGGATTTAGGATTTGGGTTCCAAAATGGGATACGATCCGCTTCCAGGCCGGCCGGCCGGGCCGGATCAGGTCATGGGCGATATGGTCGGCCGACTGGACAAAGCAACCGCGCTCGGCCAAGATCCTGGCCACGACGGACTTGCCCGTGGCGATCCCCCCGGTTAGCGCCACTGTCAGGACGGACACTCGGGTTCTATTTGACCCTTTTCTTCCCCTCTTCGACGAATTTGAAGTCCTTGCTGAAGCGGATGGCGACACCTTGGCGTTTTCCCTTCTTGTCAGGTTCCTCCAGGCGCACGGTGATTCCGCCGAGGATGAGCTTGACCTTTCGGCCTCCGGTGAGGCTCTCCGGAAGGTCGATCATAAGATTCAGGCGGGAACCGACGATCACACCAGAATCCAGACAGAAATAGGCTCCGGTCGAGCTGATATTCTTGAGGGTGGTCGTTTCGGTGAATTTTTCGCCGTGGGGAAGCTGGCCTTCAATGATGGTCTTGAGGGGAAGCTCCAACCTCCATTCGCGCCGGCGATTGGCCTGGATAGAAGGAATGGCTTCTTCTTTTTTGGGTTTGGCTGATTTTTTCATCTCAACCTCTGCTCCATTCCCGGATTAGAACAGCGCCGAATTGATGGCGTAAAGGGCCAGCTGTAGGCGGCTGTGAGTGTCCAGCTTGGCATAGATGCTCTTGATATGGGACCGGACTGTATTCTTGCTGATAAACAGGATCTCGGCGATCTCGTCGTTGCTTTTGCCCTGTCCGATGAGCCGGAGAACCTGGAACTCAGTCGGGGTGAGCTGATCGAGAGTTTTTTCCTTGAGGTCCCGGCCAACCACCGAGATGATCCGGTCCATGATGCTGCTCATTTTATCGCGCGGCAGCCAGATTTCCCCCTTGTGGATGACTCGGATGGCTTCCGAGAGTTGACCGGCCGGGTCGGTGAGGTCGAAGTAGCCCCGGGCACCGGCATTGATCAGCCCCACGATCTCCTCATGCGAAGGAATGCTCCCCAGGATGAGTAGCTGGGATTTGCTCTGGAGCTTGGAGATCTCTTTGATGGCTTTACAGATTTCCCGCATGTTGGGCAGAGGCTCGGTGTTGGCGAAAAGAATAACCTGGGGCCGGAGCTTTTTGATCGATTCCATGAAGCTCTCGATTGTATTTTTTTCCACATTGGCGATCTCAATGCCGGCATCCGATTCCATGGCTTTCAGAATTCCGGAAAGAATGATCTCCGACGGACAGAAAATGAGAATTTTGATCTTCTTCTCTTCAGCCGTCATGGTCTTTTTGTTCATAGGTGACTCACTCTTTGTATTTCTTAGCCCCAAGCTGTAAAGGGTATCGTCAATTCTTGGTCCGGCGCAATTCTATTAAATCAAATGGGTCTTGTCAAGAGAGCGGTCTCCGGGGGTCTTGGAGAGGCGGACACTGACATCGAGAGCGCACGGAGCCCTGTTAAGCGCGATCCGGAAGGACGTTAGAGCGATTCTTCCAAAGGCCGCAAATTCTGATAAAAGGGGCGATCAGTTGATAGTTGGCGCGACCGGGATCAGCTTGAATTTCTTATCCAAGCGCAACGAAATCAGCTGTTTTTTGCCGTTCTGGGAGGTATCGGTCTGGATCAAGCGCACCGTCCCCGTGAGCTGAAGCTTGAGGCCGCTTTCCAGGATGAGCGTCTTGGGGATGTCCAAAGAAATGTCCAGCTTTGTCCCAATCGACACCTGAGAACGGAGCCAGATCCTGGCTTCCTCAGAGCTGATCGAAGTGATCAGGGTCTTTTCTCGAAACCGATTCTCCAGCGCGTCGATTCCGGTCACCAAAGCGGGAAGAGAGAGCTCGAAGGCTCGCTCCCTCTTCCCGTCTTTGGACGCGCCATGGATGGAGGGATTGACGGATATGTCCTTTTCACTCATATTCGGAAGCTCATTATGGCCGCGAGAACTGGCCGTGGCAATCCCTTTTGGCGATGAATCGAAGGGTGATTTTCGGGCCATTCTGGTCATCCATAAAGATTAGGCATAGCCGTTTTTGAGAGGGCCCCGTAGCCTTTCTCGCAAGCCGACGGAAGTTGCGTCTCTTTATCCGTCCGCCTTAATAAAATATTTGTTCTCAAATCTCAATGAAACCCGTTGCCTCAAGGGCCGAAGATGATTGGCCTCAACCAGCGCGACTTTGCCATTGATAACGAGCTTCAGATTCTGGTCCTCAGAGAGCGACGGCGGGAGGTCGATTATCAATTTCAGCTTGGAGCCGAGGGCGATGGCGCTGGCAAGGTTAAACGAGGCTCCGCGGCTGCTGATGTAGAATAAAACAGTTTTTTCTTGAAAGGCGCGGCCGGCCGCGTCCCGCCCCTCGACGACAGTGGGCAGAGGCAGGTTGAAAACCTGGTCCTTTCTTTCTCCCTTAACAGGGGGAACTAATGGGGATTTCGACAGCATGTCCACTTCCTTTTCCTTGTGTCGAGACCACCATGCCATTCCCGACCAGACCGGTCAATCACCCCTTTGGATGAAATCAGGGGTGAAATTGTTTTCGCCGTCTGATTGCCCGTGGACTCACCCTATCTCTCCGATTTTTTGTGACGGCGGCCCGCCTTGGGTTTCTTGACAAAGAGAGGGGCCATGGATAGAATGTGCCCATTCATTCGCCTGGTGCCGCCCGGTGAACAGAGAAGAAAGGTTCGTCAAGCAGATTACACCCAAGAGCGAGGATTTCTCCCGCTGGTATATAGAGATCATCCGCAAGACGGAGATGGCCGATTATGCTCCGATGAAGGGCATGATGGTCATCCGCCCTTATGGTTATACAATCTGGGAGAACATCCAGCGGTTGATGGACCGGCGGATTAAAGACACCGGCCACGTCAACGCCTATTTTCCGCTATTCATCCCGGAGAGTTTTCTCAAAAAAGAAATCGAACACCTCGAAGGGTTTGCACCCGAGGTGGCCTGGGTCACTCAGGGCGGCCAGGAACCGCTCGAGGAACGGCTGGCGGTCCGGCCCACATCGGAGGCCATAATCGGCTCGATGTATGCCAAGTGGATCCAGTCCTACCGGGACCTTCCGGTGCTCATCAATCAATGGGCCAACATTGTCCGCTGGGAGAAAGTGACCCGTCCGTTCCTCCGCACGACCGAGTTCCTTTGGCAGGAGGGCCACACGGCCCACGAAACGGCCGAAGAAGCTCAGGAGGAGACAATCAAGGTCCTTTACATGTACAAGGATTTTGTGGAAGCGGAGCTGGCCATTCCAGTACTCGAGGGCCGAAAGTCATCGCGTGAGAGGTTCGCGGGTGCTGTAGAAACGTACGCCATCGAGGCCCTGATGTCGGACGGCAAAGCTCTTCAGATGGGTACTTCACACAACCTTGGTCAGCATTTTTCCAAGGTCTTTGACATCCGGTTTGAGGACCGAGAGCAAAAACAGCAGTATGTCTGGCAGACGTCATGGGGAGTTTCGACGCGTCTCATCGGGGCCCTGATCATGACCCACGGCGACGACTCCGGGCTGAGGATTCCGCCTCAAGTGGCGCCCATCCAAGTGGTCATTATTCCCATCTCGCTCGGCAACTGGAAGGAGAGCGTGCTGCCCGTTGCGGCGCGCATCGAACACGATTTGCGTGAGTCTGGGCTGCGGGTCAAGCTGGATGCTCGCGAGGAGTTCACGCCCGGCTGGAAGTTCGCAGAGTGGGAGATGAGAGGAGTTCCGCTGCGGCTCGAGGTCGGACCCAAAGACGTCAGAGAAGGCCGGGCCGTGCTCGTCCGCAGGGACATTCCTCAAAAGGAATTGGTGGGAATGCCCGGGCTTGCGGACAGAGTGAAAAACGCCTTGCGGGAGATCCAGAATTCTCTTTTCGAGCAAGCCTTAAGGTTTCGGCAAGAGAACACAAGACAGGTTTCTGACTATCAGGAATTCAAGGAAGTCATGGAGGCTAAGCGCGGGTTCATTCGGACCTGGTGGTGCGGCCGCGAGAGTTGTGAGGATAAAATTAAAGAGGAAACCATGGCCACAATCCGGGTGATCCCTTTGAAGCCAGCGGCTTCGGACGGACCGGGCCGTTGCATTTTCTGCCACGAGAGGGCCCGAGAGCAGGTCTATTTCGCCAGAGCCTATTGACTGCCCGGAGGAACGCCGGGGCATTGTTGCGGCGTCCCAGATGGGAGCGGACACGCGGAGTCGCTTGGGGGAATAGGAACGAGCATGTCGGTGACGGAAGACGAATTTGCCCGCCTCAGAGGTGAGATGGTGGAAGTTCAAATTCGGGCCCGGGGAGTGAATGATGAGAGAGTCCTTGCCGCCATGCGCAAAGTGCCCAGGCATCTGTTCGTTCCTGAAGAACTGAGGACTTTTGCCTATGGAGACGAGCCGCTTCCGATTGGTGAAGGACAGACAATTTCCCAGCCATATATCGTCGCTTATATGACAGAGGCGCTCCGGCTGTCGGGAGAGGAAAAAGTCTTAGAGGTGGGAACGGGGAGCGGATATCAGACGGCGGTTCTGGCCGAGATCGTTCGACAGGTCTTCAGCATCGAGCTTGTGGCCACGCTTTCCGACAGAGCCCGGGAGCTCCTCAAGCTTCTGGGCTATGCTAACATTATCACCAAGACCGGGGACGGGACGCGAGGATGGGAGGAGAACGCTCCCTATGACGCCATCATGGTCACGGCCGCAGCGAGGGAGGTTCCCAAGAAACTCAAGGAACAGCTTGGCCCAAAGGGGAGGATGATCATCCCCGTGGGAGTCGGCTTTCAGGAGCTTTTTCTGATCAGTCGCGAGCCGGGAGAATTCCTCCAAAAAAAGTTGCTACCCGTCCGTTTTGTCCCTCTCATCAAAGCGCATTGACAGGGCCGCATAATGACGATACGATGGGCCCGGACTGGGCTTGGCGGAGTCAAAAGATGAAGCGCCATTACATCCTGTTCATAACCTTCCTTGTGGTCAGCCTGGGGTTAGGGTGGGCCGGTCAGTCGGGAAGAACCCGGTTTATTAGGATCTATTTTCCCGATGGTTTTTCCGCCACCGCCGAGCTGGCTGTAAGCGATGAGCAGCGGGCGCGGGGACTTATGTTCCGGGAGAAAATCAACGAGGACCAAGCCATGTTGTTCATCTTCGAGGAAGAAGACATCCATTCCTTCTGGATGAAAAACATGCGTTTCGCCATCGACATCCTCTGGTTGGATGGGCAGCGGCGAATCGTGCACATAGAGAGCCGCGTTCCGCCCTGCACCCAAGAGCCCTGTCCGAGCTATATCCCTTCGGCGGCCGCAGCGTATGTCCTTGAAGTGCAGGCCGGGTTTGTGGAAGCGCACGGCCTGCGGCTCTATGACCGGCTCGAATTCGTCCTTCCCAGCCTCAGCGGACCTCAAAATCCATAATTTTTATGGCCGTCCGCCCGCTGAGCTTGTCCTTGAGAACGGCTTTGAATTTGTACTTGCCCGGCGGCACCTGCCCCCCCAGGTTGATATTGTTTTGGGCCCATAGGTCCATCACCGGCGTCCGCGTGGTATAATGAAAATCCAGAGCATTCGGCCATTCCTGAAGGACCTTGCCCGTCGCATCAAGCAGCCCCATATCTTGAGCGTACCATATTTCGTAGAGGCCTTCCTTTTTTGAGGTGAAAACATTGACTGGCTCATAATAGACCAGAAGCTCGGCATTCCGATCGAGGCTGGGACTTTCCAGAGGCACGTACGAGCCGAAACCGATGATGTTTGAGCAAAGAGCAAAATTGCGGAATCCCAGGTCCCCTTTGTTCTGGATTTCGATGATTTTCTCCTTGAGTTTCAGGATTTCGCTGTCCTGGGCAAAAGCGAGACATGCCATGAGGGTCATCAGACCCGCCCACCATAAGCGCTTTTTCATTCTTCCTCCTTGGAAATAGAAGTCATTGACCTCCGGCCATTATATGGGACAGGTCGGGAATTGCAAGAGCCCTTGAATTTCAACGGATTCGGGGAAAGACGAGCTGCGCGAGCTCTGCCGCGACGCGTTCGGCGGCCCTTTCCTGACCCAGAAGGCGGGCGATCCGATGGAACTCTTCTTTCATCCAGGCCTTTCTTTCTTCGGAAAAGAGCAGCGCTTTAACTTCCTGAACCAGGCGTGTGCACGAGAAGCGCCCCTGGATGAGCTCGGGAACGACCGGTTTAGCCGCTAGAATGTTCACGATGCTGTAAGCCGGAATTTTTACCAGCCGGCGGAACGGATAATACGTCAGGGGAGAAAGGCGATAGAAGGCGATAAACGGTGTGCCCAACAAGGCCGTCTCCAGGTTGGCCGTTCCGCACGAAGAAAGGACGAGGTCAGCGTTGGCGATGGCGTCATAACGGTCTCGGCAGATGACCTCAACTCCTTTTTCGCCTCGCGGCAGATACCGATTGAGGAAATCGGGGTCGATGCTCTCCGCCAAGACGATCAGAAAATGGACCGGGAGTTCGGCTCTCAGTTTACGGATGGCCGCAACCAACACGGGCAAATGGTTCCGGACCTCTGTCGGGCGGCTTCCGGGAAGAAGCGTGATCAGATGCCCATTTCGCGGAAGAGCATATTTGGCCACGAACTCATCCCGAGTCAGGCAGGCGCTGACCTTGCCCGTGAGGGGATGACCTACGAAAACCGCCGGAATCCCATGCTCATCATAGAATTTTTTTTCAAAAGGAAAAATGAGGCACATTCGAGTGACGGCCCTGCGGATGGTCTTCAAGCGGCTGCTTCTCCACGCCCAGACTGTCGGGCTAATATAATAGAGGACGGGCACACCGGAGGCATGCAGTTTCTTAGCCAAACGGAGGTTGAAATCCGGGGAATCAATGAGAACCGCCGCAGCCGGGTTTCTTGTTTGGACCTCTTTCTCAAGGCGAAGGAAGATCCGCCGGATCCGGGGCAGCCGGCTGAAAACCTCGAAGATCCCGACGGCACTCAGTTCATTGACGGACGAGCAGATCTCCACGCCTTCCTCGGCCAGACGAGTGCCTCCCACTCCAAAAAAGGACATATCTGCATGCCGCTTTTTCAATTCGCGGACGACGTCCGCCCCGTGCTGATCGCCCGAGTTCTCTCCGGCGACTATCAGGATGGATTTCATTTGGTAGGCTGTCCGTAATAAATGATCTCCGGAAGCTGCTTAGGGTCCTGGCCGTAGAAAAAGAGCCACCGATCGTAACTTTCCTGGTCGTTGTAAATCCGGAAGGATTTTTGTCCCGAAGAGCTGACCACGCCGATGATTTGGGGATTGCGGATTGAGCCAACAGCCCGCTGCGGCGCCACCAGGATCTTCTGGGCCGAAAAGACCTGACCCCCTTTTTCTCCGGGCGCCAACTCTCGGTCCGGACCTGCCTCTAATCGACGCCGGCCCGGAAAAGCTTGTCCGCTTGGTTCCGGCAAAAGAATGATATTCCAATCCCCGTCTGGGCTCATCGGGTCCTGATAAAGCCGTCGGAGGCACTTTTCTTCAACGAGCTCCTGCAGAGTCCGCGGAAAGGCGCCGGGCCGCTTCAACTGAAAGAGCCGAATGGCTTCAACATATTGCCTGCCCCGGAAGATGAGCTCTTCTTCTTTCTCTCGACGGATCTGAGTTTGCCAGACCGGAACCGCAACCATCAGGCCGATGCCCATCGCCGTCACCACAAAAAGAAGCATGATCAAGACATAGCCGCGGTCTTTTGCCCGCATGGCGCCTCACCAGGTGTCATAAGTTGTGCCGTCCAGGGCCTTGGCCTGGGATCCGGAGCGGACATCGATAATTCCGTACTCCATCCCTGGAATCATGTCTTCGTATGAGGGCTGCTCTCTGATCTCTTGCCATGTCTCAGCCGAGCCAGTCATGGGGTCGACCGGAATCGTGCGCAGGTAGTTCTCCTCGACCAGTGTGCGAAGGGAGGCCGGATACTTGCCTTTGTCGGAGTAGTACTGGTCAATCAGCTTACGCAGCTGGAAAAGGTCCTCTTTTAAAACGGCCTCTTGGGCCTTGCGCCGGGAATGTTGGTAACGGGGGAGAGCCAGACCCACCAGAATTCCGATCAAGGCAAAAACAATGATGATCTCGATGAGGGTGAATGCGCGCTCCGAGTGCTTTTTGGTCTTGGGCATAATTTCACCAGTCCCGATATTTCGTTCCGTCCAATGCAGTGCCCCGACTTTTGGTATAGACATCATATACATTTTCGCCTCCCCAGCGGTCTGCGTCGGGGTCATCTTGATAAGATCGCAAACCCCAATCTGTGGAATCGGTCATCGGATCCCGGGGGATGCGTCTGAGGAATTTAACGATCTTTTTTGTCGAGGAAGTTTTGGCCTCCGGCCGGCCCATTCGGGGCTGGGGTTGGCCCTGATCGGTCTTAATCTCAACTCCCTTGACCAGAGTCTCCAGGTCCGGAGGATAGCCTTCCGAGTCCTCTTCCACTTCGATCATTTTCTCGTCGGCGAGCTTCTTGTAGGCATCGATCGCTTCGCGGATCAGCCTTAAGTTGCGCCTCAATTCGATCTCTTTCTCCCGCTTGACAGCGGTCTGGGCGATGGGAATGATGGCCGCGGCCAGAATGGACAGGATGGTCAGAGTGACCAACATTTCGACAAACGTAAACCCCTTTTTTTTCTGGCGGAAGCCAGCCATGCCTGCCTCGCTGTATAGTCTTATTAATACCTGCGTCTGTTCCGGGGACGGCGGTCCTCGCGGGGGTAGGGCTTGCGCCGGGGATAACGGTCTTTTTCGCCGCTCGACTCAACAGTTGGTCCGGGTCCCTGTTCCAGAGCCTTGCGGCTGACCCGAACTTTATTGTCCTCGTCGATACTGATGACCTTGACTTCAAGCATCTGACCTATTTTGAGGACGTCTCGCACGCTCCTCACGCGGTGGTGGGCAATCTCAGAAACATGAAGAAGTCCGATGATGTTGGGCAGGATTTCGAGAAAGGCTCCGTACTCTTCGATGCGCACGACCTTTCCGTTGTAAACCTTCCCCACCTCGGCCTCGAGAGTGATCTCGCGGATTATCTCTTTGGCCCTTTCGGCCGCCTGCATGTCTGTCGAGGCAATCGTAACCTTGCCGCCCTCTTCGATATCGATCTTTGCTTTAGTCGTGGCGATGATTCTTTTAATGACCTTCCCGGCCGGTCCAATCACCTCGGCCACCTTTTCGGGATTGATGAACAAGGTGATAATCCGCGGCGCGTAGGGGGATATCTCCGGACGCGGAGCCGCTAAGACCTCTTTCATTTTGGCCAAAACCTGGAGCCGAGCCTTGCGCGCCGCGGCCAGTCCCTCCCGAAAAACATTGAGACCGAGGGAAGGAATCTTGAGGTCGAGCTGAATTGCGGTGACGCCTTTTTCCGTCCCGGTGACTTTTAAGTCCATGTCACCCAGATGGTCCTCCAGGCCGGCGATATCCGTCAAGAGCGCATACCGGGAACCGTCGCTGATCAGACCCATAGCGATTCCCGCTACGGTCATGGAGAGCGGCACCCCGGCATCCATCAGGGCGAGCACGCCCCCGCAAACCGTTGCCATCGAGGATGAGCCGTTGGATTCCAGGATATCAGATACGATGCGGATCGTGTACGGGAACACTTCGGCGGGCGGAATGGACGGAAGAATGGCCTTTTCGGCCAGCGCTCCGTGCCCGATTTCCCGTCGACCGGGCCCCCGGAGGAATGAGACCTCCCCGACAGAGAACGGCGGGAAATTATAATGAAGCATAAACCGCTTTTCGGCCTCTTCTCCCAAGCCGTCGAGCCGCTGGACGTCCTCAAACGTGCCCAGCGTGACCGTCGCCAGGGATTGCGTTTCCCCGCGTGTAAAAAGGGCGGAGCCATGGGTTCGCGGAAGGAGTCCCACCTCGATGGAGATCGGCCGAATTTCATCAAAGGCCCTGCCGTCGGCCCGCTTTCCCTGGTTCAGGATGAGGTCCCGGACGAGCTTTTTTTCCAGCTCGCCAAAAATCTGCTTCGTGGCGTTGATTTCCTCTTCGTTCTCAGGGGGGATCTCTTCGAGGAGAGATTTGAGAATGCGTTCGGATTCCGCCTCGCTCTCTTTTTTCTTGCGGATCTGGATGGCGCGAAGAAGATCGGCACCAATCCGCTGTTCAATTTGCTCAGCCCTGGCGGCATCCACGGGTTGGACCGTGAATTCGCGTTTCTTGATGTCCAGCTTGCGATACAAGTCTTTCTGAGCGTCAACAATCCGGCGGATCGGATCCTGAGCCAGGGAGACGGCCTCGACGATTTTTTCCTCTTCGATCTCAGAAGCCCCAGCCTCGATCATAATGATGCCCTGCTCATTGCCGACAACAACGAGGTTCAAGGGGCTTCTCTCCAATTGAGCCACAGTCGGGTTGATGACGAATTGCCCGTCCAAAAGACCCACCTTTACCGCCCCCAATGGAGTGCTGAAAGGAATGTCGGAGAAATAGAGAGCCGCCGAGGCCCCGATAATCCCCAGAGTGTCGGGCTCGTTTTCGAGGTCCGCGGACAGGAGAAGAGCGACGATCTGGGTGTCGAAAAAGTATCCGTCTGGGAAAAGCGGACGGATCGGACGGTCGATCAGGCGGCTGACCAAAATTTCTCTCTCCGACGGCCGGCCCTCCCGTTTAAAGAAGCCGCCCGGAATTTTTCCGGCCGCATAGGTGTTCTCCCGATAATCGACAATCAGGGGGAGGAACGGCTTGGGCTCTTTAACCTCTTTCTTGGAAGTGGCCGAGCAGAACATGATGGTTTCTCCCAGTCGCACGAGGGCCGATCCATCGGCCTGCCGGCCTATTTTCCCGATCTCGATGGATAGAGCACGACCGTTGATATCCAGAGAAATTGTTTCTGACATTGATGTGCCCCCGCCGGAGCCTACTTGCGCAGGCTCAGCTTTTTAATCAACTCTCCGTAGCGGACGGGATCCTCTCTTTTCAGGTAGGCCAGAAGCCTTTTCCGCTTTCCGACGAGCCGCATCAGACCAACCCGGGAGGTAAAATCCTTTTTGTGGGTCGCCAGGTGGCTGGTGAGGAGGTTGATCCGTTCGCTCAGCAGGGCAATTTGGACCTCGGGGGAGCCTGTGTCTCCCTCTTGAAGCTGGTTGTTCCCGATGATCTGGGTCTTCAATTCTTTACTTAACACTCTTCTTACTCCTATTCGAAAAAACATATTAGCAGAATTCAACCCGAATGTAAATTGCGTATTTTCAGCAGGTAAACGAGGGGAAAAGCGGAACGGCCTATTTTTTGCCGGCCTTGAGGATGTCTCTTCGCCGGAGCAGATCACGGGCATATCGAGACGTCTGCCCCCCCTGGGAGCCCTGGAGCGCCTCCAGGGCCTTCTCAACCTCGGCCAGGGTCATTTTGTTGATCTTCTTCCCGCGCTTTGGTTTT
>Ga0172364_10001448_pt1 | contig 18240 bp, 21 predicted proteins | sample LakKivSesite10cm_FD_114545 | JGI IMG/M metagenome (GOLD analysis project Ga0172364, IMG submission 114545) | Sediment microbial communities from Lake Kivu, Rwanda - Sediment site 10cm | ecosystem: Environmental > Aquatic > Freshwater > Lake > Sediment | place: Rwanda: Western Province, Lake... | reverse complement strand
CCGCAGGTGACGCTGGAGCGGCTGCTGGAGTTGGAGCGAGCGATGGAAGAGACCCTCAGGGTCTTGGAGACCCTTAGGGTCTGAGTGAGTTGGAGGAGACGATGACCAGTCCCCCTGCCCTTCAATACGGCGTGTACTATCACATCTACAATCGCGGCGTCAACCGGGAAAACATCTTCCGCGAGGAGCGCAACTATCCCTATTTCCTGAAACTCTACGCCCGGTACATCGAGCCGGTCGCCGAAACGTATGTGTACTGCCTGCTGCGCAACCATTTCCACGCGCTGGTGAGGATTCGGGACGCGGAGACCCTAAAGGTCTTGGAGACCTTTAGGGTCTTGAATCCCAGTCACCAATTCTCGAACCTGTTCAACGCCTACGCCAAAGCGATCAACAAGGCGTATGAGCGCACCGGCAGCCTGTTTCAGCACCCCTTTGGGCGCGTGGCGGTGACCAGCGACGCGTATTTCACCTGCCTGGTGGCCTACGTTCACCACAATCCCCAAAAGCACCGCTTCGTGGACGACTTTCGGGAATGGCCCTATTCGTCGTACCAGGCCCTCCTATCCTACAAGCCCACGCGCCTGAAGCGCGACGAGGTGCTCGAGTGGTTCCAGGGGCGGGAGCAGTTCGTCGCGTTCCACCAGATGGACGTAGACGAACGAAGAATCGCTCCCTTGATACCAGATGATTTTGATTGACCTTCAGACCCTAAAGGTCTTGGAGACCTTTAGGGTCTTGTTGGAGCACCTCCTGCAATGAACCTGACCCCAATCCGCAGGCTTGTCCAGAGAACGAAGCAGTACGACCCGAAAACGCTGGGCCGCGATGCGATAGTTTATATTGACATTTCGTCAATTGACCGGCAAACCAAGCGGATTACCGAGCCACAAAGTCTCGCCGTTGACGGAGCCCCTAGCCGCGCCAGGAAACAGGTGCACGCGGACGATGTGTTAGTTGCAACCGTTCGCCCCAACCTGAACAGCGTGGCTCTTGTCCCGCTTGAGTATCACAACGAAATAGCCTCAACCGGCTTCTGTGTCCTCCGCGCTAACAAGGATGCGCTTGATCCCCTGTATCTTTTTTACTTCACGCAAACCACCCCGTTCGTTTCCCGGCTCACGCAACTCTCGATAGGCGCTGGTTATCCTGCCGTTTCCGACGACAACATCCTGGATACGGAGATTCCGCTCCCCCCACTCCCCGAACAGCAGTATATCGCCGCCATCCTGGCCAAAGCGGACCGGTTGCGCCGCCTGCGCCGCGCCGCCCGCGAACTCGGCGATACCTACCTGCGGTCGGTGTTCCTGGAGATGTTTGGGGACCCGGTGTCGAACCCGAAAGGGTGGGAAGTTAAGACGCTGTCCGGCCTGAAGACGAAGCTCTCCTACGGTACTTCAACCAGGTGCTACACTGAACCCAAAGGGCTGCCGGTACTTCGCATCCCGAATGTCCTGGGCAAAGAAATTAGCCTTGAAGACCTCAAATACGCGGAATTGCCGGAGAAAGAAGTCGCTAAACTGTCGCTAGTCCAGGGGGACTTGCTCTTTGTTCGCACGAATGGGAATCCCGATTATGTCGGTCGGTGCGCTATATTTGATCTGGATACACAGTACCTTTTTGCTTCTTACCTGATACGCGCGAGATTAGATCTGAGCAAGGTCAATCCCTGGTTTTTGGCAACATACCTGCGTACGAGCGCAGGACGCCAGGCAATGTCACCATATATTCGCACGACAGCCGGTCAATCGAATATCGGTATGGAGGGGCTGGGTCAAATACCTGTCCCACTCCCTCCTCTCCCCCTCCAACAACAATTCACCCACGTCGTCCACCAATTCGAGCACCTGCGCGCCCAGCAGCGCGAGGCCGAGCGTCAGGCAGAGCACCTGTTCCAGACACTCTTGCACCGGGCGTTTCGGGGGGAAATGACTTCAGACCCTAAAGGTCTTTGAGACCTTTAGGGTCTCCACAGGAGGAAAAGACGATGCCCAAAGTCATTGTTGGCAATCTCGAGTTCGCGAGCATAGAAGATTACCTGGCCGCGCTCGAAGCTTGGGAAGAGGCTCGTGCTCCGTTCAAAGCCCAGGCCGAAGTGTTGGCAGATGAATTCGTGGACTATCTGCGCGAGCAGGGCCTTTCCAAAGGCACGATCAGCAAACACGGCAAGAACATTGAGATGTTCATCGTCTACCTGACCCAGTACACCGACGCCGACGACTTGGCCACCGTTCGCAAGGGTGTGGTCAACACCGAGTTCTTCCGTTGGTACCGGCGCAAAGTGCTGGACCGGTGCGACCCGGCCTCGCTCGAGAGCACTACCAGGAAGTTTTTCAAGTTCCTGGCCGAGAAGAAGGGCATCTACAACGAGAAGGTCCTGGGGAAGCGCGGAAAATGAATGTCAGTCGGAGGGACTTTGTGGATCGGCGAACACCGGCTGCTTGTACGGTTGCGCGAAAAAGCCAATATCCTGCGAGGGATCCGGTTTGCCAATTGAAGCTTGAGACCTGACAGGTTGCGGGTGAGTACACCCGGCGAAACCTGTCAGATCTGGATCAATTTGGTCAGGACGACACCTCAATGTTTTTGACTTTGGGCGGAATTGCACTATACTACAAGGGGCAGAGAAACCCTGCAATCTGTACTCTCAGAGGTGTAACATGGGGTTCGAAATCCAGGCCGTGCTAAGTCAGAACATTCCTCTAGGAGAGTTCGTCACCGAAAGTGCGCGCTTGAGGCAGTTGGAAGGACTCTACCTTCTGCGTGGTTCGGTGGCTGTACGGCATTTCCTGCGCGCTAATCCACAACTGGTTTCCATTCTTCTTGAGGCTCACTTTCATCTGCAAGAGCACTTTGGGCCAAACCTACAGGTCGCGCTAGAAGTTGTCAGCGATCCTGAGGCGACAGGCCAGGAGCAGTTGTTCGCCTACATCCGCACCTCTCTTCCCGTTGATGAAGCACTGGCCAGGCTGGACAGGCTAGATGAAGGATGGTTTCTCGGCCAGCTCGATCAAGTTGATGGCCTCCTTAACTTCAACCTCGAATTCGTATGAGTTTCGAGTTGTATCGTAATCGGTGCGAAGCCGATTATGACGACGCCCTACGCAGCCAGCCAGGCTCTTTGGCTTCTCTCTCCATAAGCATGGCAAGGAGCGTGCTCAGTAAGTTGAACTCGATCGCTAACTCGTAGCGAGGGCAAACTCATACGCCTTCGAGTCAATGATGGCCTCCTATGCCGTGGGAGACCTCAAGATATCTTTCTCGCTGGCTGGCTGCCAACCCCCTTGACCCGATGGACTAATTCTGCAAAAGGAGGCTTATTACCAATGGATGCCTTGGAAGCAATCCGCAAACGAAGGAGCATTCGCAAGTACACCGGCGACCCTATCCCCCGCGCCGACCTGGAGACGATCATAGATGCCGGGAGGCTGGCGGCCACCGGCAGCAACCAGCAGCCCTGGGACTTTATCGTCGTCACCGAGCGGGAGATGATCCACAGGCTCAAGGCGGCATCTCCGTGGATGGACAAGGCCGGGGCGATCATCGCGGTGGTGATGGACCCCTCTTCGCGCTGGTGGGTCGAGGACGGCGCCGCCGCCGTCGAGAATATGCTCATCGCCAGTACCGCGCTCGGTTACGGCGCCTGCTGGCTCGAGGGGTACACGCTGCCGCGCGAAGAGGAATTCAAGGAGCTCCTTGGTATTCCCACGGAGAAGAGGTTGCTCACGCTGGTGCCGATTGGCGTGCCGGCGGAATGGCCGAAGAAGGAGAAGAAACCGCTGGAAGAGGTCATCCACTGGGAGAGGTATTGAGGCGAGACCTGGCAGGTTTTCTGAAACCTGCCAGGTCTTAAGGGGGGGCTCATGACAAATATCCTTTGTATTGGCGCCGGCTACGTCGGTGGGCCGACGATGGCCGTGATCGCGAAACATTGTCCCGAACACCGCATCGTGGTGGTAGACATCAACGAAGCAAAGATCGCCGCCTGGCAATCCGGCCACCTGCCCATCTACGAGCCGGGCCTCGAAGAGATCGTCTTTAGCATCCGCGGCCGCAACCTCTTCTTCTCCACCGAGATCAACCGCCACATCGCCGAGGCGGACGTCATTTTCGTCAGCGTCAACACGCCGACCAAGACCTTCGGCCAGGGGGCGGGCAAAGCGGCAGACCTGCAGTATTGGGAGAAGACGGCGCGCCAGATCCTGGAGCACTCGACGACTCCCAAGATCGTCGTCGAGAAGAGCACCTTGCCCGTGCGCACGGCTCAGGCTATGGAGCGCATTCTGAACACCAACGACGCGGGGCTACATTTCGACGTGGTCTCCAACCCTGAGTTTCTGGCCGAGGGCACGGCCATTCGCGACATGGAGAACCCGGATCGCGTGCTGGTTGGCGCGCGCGAGACCCCTTCAGGCCAGAGCGCCTTACAGACGATCGCGGACATCTATGCCCACTGGGTGCCGCGCGAGCGCATCATCACGACGAATCTGTGGTCGAGCGAGTTGTCCAAGCTGGCAGCCAACGCTTTCCTGGCGCAGCGCGTCTCGTCTATCAACGCCATTTCTGCGCTTTGCGAAGTGACCGAGGCCGACATCGCGGAGGTGGCCCGGGCCATCGGCACAGACAGTCGCATCGGCCCACGCTTTCTGCGCGCCAGCGTGGGCTTTGGCGGGTCTTGTTTCAAGAAGGACATTCTGAACCTGGTCTACCTGTGCGAGCATTACAGCCTGTACGAGGTGGCTGCTTACTGGGAACAGGTCGTCAAGATGAACGAGTACCAGGAGGCGCGCTTTGTCTCCAGGATGGTGTCCGCCATGTTTAACACCGTCGCCGGCAAGCACATCGCCCTCTTTGGAGCGGCGTTCAAGGCGGACACGAGCGACACGCGCGAGTCACCCGCGCTGGCTGTGTGCCGGGCGTTGTTGGAGGAGCGAGCCAAGGTGGTCATCAGCGACCCTTACGCGCTCGACAACGCGCGCGCTGACCTGGGTGACGCTGCCGCGTGTGTGGTGTTTGAGCCGGACCCATACGTCGCGGCGCGGGGTGCGCACGCGATTGCGATCCTCACCGAGTGGCCCCACCTGGCCGAACTGGACTACGCGGCCATCCTGGAGTCTATGGTCAAGCCGGCCTTTATCTTCGATGGGCGCAACATTCTGGACCACCAGAAGCTCTACGCGATGGGCTTCAACGTGTACGCCATCGGCAAGCCGCCGCTCACCAATTTTCCCAGTTGAACTGGGGGGTGTAGGTCAAGATGCCATCTTGACCGCTGCACAGATTCGGAGGTTTGTCATGTCCAAGAAGCCCTACGGGGTTCTCATCATCCACGGTTTTACGTCCAGCCTGGACTGCGTGAACGGCCTGGAGCCGCCGCTCAAGGCCCTGGGCTTGCCCACCCGCATGCCGACCTTGCGCGGCCACGGCGCCGCGTCGCCCGAGGCCCTGCGCGGCGTGGCCTGGCAGGACTGGCTGGCCGACGCCGAGGTTGCCCTGCGCGACCTGCTGGCGGAGGCCGACAAGGCCATCGTGTTCGGGCACAGCATGGGCGGTTCGGTGACGCTGACACTGGCTGCCGACCATCCCGACGTCATAGATAGCATCGTGGTGGCCGCGGCCACCGTCCAACTGACGAACCCTCTTGCGCCGGGCCGGCCGCTGCATTTCCTGGCGCCGCTGGTCGCCCGGTTGCTCAAGAAGGTGGACATGCCGCCTACCTACGCCGACCCTGCCCTGGCGCAGTACGACACCAACTACCCGTGGGCGCCCATTGACGCCGTCACCTCGCTCTTCGACTTCATCAAGGTGACGCGCCGCCGCCTGCCGGAGGTGCGGGTCCCGGCGCTCATCATGCAGAGCCGCAAGGATACGACTGTGGCTCCGGAGAGCGCGGAGATCATCTACAACGGCATCTCCACGCCGCCGGAGCAGAAGCGCATCGCCTGGTTCGAGGTGACGGAGCACGAGATGTTCCGCGATTGTGAACGGGGAGCTGCCATCGGGACTGTGGTGAATTATGTGCGGGAGCGGGCGCGCTTGAGTGGGTGAAGAGAGATTCCTCGCTTCGCTCGGAATGACGGGCTGGCGCTCGGAATGACGGGCTGGCGCTCGGAATGACGGGCTTACACTCGGAATGACGTAACAGAGCGATGGATAAAGCGCTGGCGGCGTTGCGGGTCAACCAGGAACGGTTGCGCGCCGATTTTGACGCGCTGGCCGAGATCGGGGCGACGGGAGATGGCGGCGTGCATCGCCCCGCGCTGGGTGAAGCGCACCTGGCGGCGCGGGCGTGGCTGCGCAAGCACATCACGGCGGCGGGACTCGAGTTTCGCGTGGACGGCGCGGGCAACCATTCTGCGTTTCTGGCGTGTGGCCCGGCTGGCGCGCGTACGTTGCTTCTGGGCTCGCACCTGGATTCTGTGCCATGCGGTGGCCGCTTCGACGGCGCATTGGGAGTGGTATCGGCGCTGGAAGTGCTGCGCGTGGTACAGGAAGCGGGCGCCTCGCTGCCGGTGCATTTGGAGGCGCTAGATTTTACCGACGAGGAAGGCACACTCGTCGGGGAGCTGGGCAGCGCTGCCTTGTCCGGCGCGTTGCAGGCAGAAGCGTTGCGGGAACCCCGGGGCGGACGGGCCGCGCTGGAGGCCGGGCTGACTCGCGCCGGGTTGACGGAAGAGGGCTTGCTGGCGGCGCGGCGCGACCCGGCGACGCTGGCGGGCTATCTCGAACTGCACGTCGAGCAGGGGCAGCAACTCGTCCGCGCCCGGGCCGACGTCGGGGTCGTGACCGGCATCGCTGGCCTGTGCTCGTACCAGTTTACGTTCGTCGGGCGGGCCGACCACGCGGGGACGACGGCCTTGGCGGAGCGGAGGGATGCAGCGCTGGGGGCGAGCGCGTTTGCACTGGCGACCCGCGAGGTGGTGCTGGAGGATTTTCCCGCTTGTGTGGCCAACGTCGGCCGTATGCGCTTTGCGCCGGGGGCGTTCAACGTCGTCCCGGCGCGGGTGGCGTTGGCGCTAGAGTTCCGCGCGCCGGAGCCGGAGATGCTCGACCGGCTGGAGGCGTCGCTCATGGAGCGGGCGCAGGTTGAAGCGGAGCGGTTTGGATTGGGGCTGGAGGTGGAGCCGCTGGGCAGGTGTGACCCGGCGCCGATGAGCCCGCTCGCGCAGCGCGCCGTGGCCGAGGCGGCCGATGCGCTGGGGCTGAAGCGCGTCCCGCTCGTCTCGGGGGCCTTGCACGACGCGCAGATGCTGGCGGGCGTGTGCCCGGCGGGGATGGTCTTTGTGCCTTCGGTGGATGGCGCCAGCCACTCGCCACGGGAGTTCACCCGCTGGGCCGACTGCGTCAACGGTGCGAACGTGCTGTTGCAGGCGGCGCTGAGGATGGGAGGGAAGGAAGGGAGGGAAGGGAAGGAAGGAAAGGAAGGGAAGGAAGGGAAGGAAGGGAAGGAAGGGAGGGGAGGGAGGGAAAGGAGAGGGAATAGATGGACGTGAGGGTTGTCTCTGGAGCCATTCAGGAGAGCGATGCGGATGCGATCATCGTCAACCTGTTTGAGGGTGTCCAACCTGGCGGGGCGACGAAAGCGGTTGACGACCTGCTCGGCGGCGCGATGTGCGAGTTGATCGAGGGCGGCGATTTCAGCGGGAAGGCCGGACAGGCGGCCGTGCTGTATCCGCGCGGCGCGTTGCCAGCGCGCCGCGTGATCGTCGTGGGTTTGGGGCCGCGCGATGGCTTCGCAGCGGACGCGGCTGAGGCGGTGCGCCGCGCAGCGGCCTGCGCCATCCAGAAGGCGCGCGAGCTCAAGGCCAGGCGCGTGGCGAGCATCCTGCACGGCGCGGGGGCGGGCGGCCTGTCAGTCGAGGAGGCGGCCCAGGCTACGACCGAGGGGAGCCTCCTGGGACTGTATACGTATCATGGCCAGAAGACCAACGAGGCCCCTGAGGCCCTGCCCCAGGCGCTTGAGTTGGTGGTTTTTAACGAGCAGGACGTACCGGCGGCGGGGCGGGGTGTGAGTACGGGGTCTGCGATTGCCGCCGGGGTCACGCTGGCGCGCGACCTGGTCAACCTGCCGCCCAATATCTGTACCCCAGCCTACCTGGCCCAGGTAGCGGGACAGGTGGCCGGGGAGGTAGGGCTGCGCATCGAGGTGCTGGGAAGAAAGCAGATGGAGGCCCTGAAGATGGGGGCGCTGCTGGCCGTAGCGCAGGGGAGCGACACGCCGCCGCGCTTCATCGTCCTGGAGCACAACGCGGAGCGCGCCGGTGAGCTGGACACGCTCGTCCTGGTCGGCAAGGGCGTGACATTCGACACGGGCGGTTACGTGCTCAAGCCGCAGGAGAGCATGGGCGACATGAAGACCGACATGGCCGGCGCGGCCGCCGTCATCGGCGCACTGCGGGCGATCGGCGCGCTGGGCGTGGAATTGCACGTCGTCGGTCTGGCTCCCGCTGCCGACAACATGATCAGCGGCCACGCCTACCGCCCGCAGGAAGTCGTCACGGCCAGCAACGGCGTCACGATCGAGATCCACAGCACCGACGCGGAAGGGCGGATGCTGCTGGCCGACGCGCTGGTATACGCGGGCCGCTTCCAGCCGGCGGCCGTGGTGGACATTGCCACGTTGACCGGGGCGTGCGTCACTGCGCTGGGCAAGGGAGTGGCGGCGGGCTTGTTCAGCGCCGCCGACGCGCTGCGGGAGCGGCTGCTGGCCGCGGCGGCCGCCGCGGCCGAGAAACTGTGGCCACTGCCGCTGTTCCCCGAGTACGAGAAGAGCCTCGAGTCGCAGACGGCGGACGTCAAGAACAGCGGCGAGCGGACGGGCGGCGTCGGTTCGTCGGCCACGTTCCTCAAGCATTTCGTCGCCTATCCCGCCTGGGCGCACGTGGACATGGCTGGCATGGCGTTCGGGGGCGGGGACAATCCCTACGTGCCGGGCAAGGGTGCGACGGGGTTTGGCGTGCGGTTGTTGGTTGAGTTCGTGCGGGGGTGGGCGCGGCGGTGAGGTGCTGGAGTCGCCATCAGCGACTTGACTCATAAGATCACTGTGCTACAATCATGTGGCCTAGCGTTAGGTCCGAATTCCTTCAGCACTCCCAGGGATACATGAGGGTGTGAACAATGGAAGCCATGAGATTATATTCGATTCGTCTCTACCTGGAGCCAAATCCAGGCGGTATCTACACTGTCACCAGTCCCGATGTGCCTGGTCTGGTCACTGAGGGCCACACGCCGGCTGAAATCCTGAACAACGTGCAGGATGCTCTGAAAGGGCTGATGGAGGCCTGGCAGGAACTGGGGATGGCAGTCCCACCCGCTCTGCGTCCCGCCCTGGCCGACCGTCCTCAGACTATCGAGATGCTGGTGGCCGCCTGATGCGGTACCGCGAAGTTGCCAGGCGGCTGCGCCAACTCGGATGCCGGGAACTTCGCCAGGATAAGGGCAGCCACCGTATCTGGCACAACCCGGCCACGGGGAAGGTGTCTGCCGTCCCCGATTGGGGTCCCAAAGACCTGGCTCCTGGTACCGTCCGGGCTGTCATCCGCGAATTGGGCATTGACCGCCGTGAGTTTGGCTCAATCAAGTAACGGTGTCTGGTACAGTCTAGAGACCGGCTCAAGCCCTGGGGGCGGAGGTAGGTAGGCATGCATCATCCCTTCGAGAGAATTCCTACGAGCAAACGCTGGCAGATTTTCGTGCCGTTGCTCGTTCTGACGCTGGCGGTGATGGCCGTGTTGAACGTCGTGGACGGCCCACTCAAGACAGGGGCTGCCCCACGGGGCATCGTGTCCTATGAACTGGCGGGCAGCGTCGCGGGCGCGCGGGCGATTCTCGATTCCTGGAGCTCGCAGGCCCGCGTCTACGCCGGTTTCAGCCTGGGGTTCGATTTTCTCTTCATGGTGCTCTACTCTGTCACAATCGCGTACGCCTGCGTGTGGGTGTCCGGTGGCCTGCAGGGGTACTGGCGGCCGCTGGCGTCGGCAGGGCTGCTGCTGGCGTGGGGGCAAGGGGTGGCGGCGCTGCTGGACGCGACCGAGAATGCCGCGCTGCTGGTCATGCTGTTCGGTGTTCCGGCCGTGCCCTGGCCACAGGTCGCCCGTGGGTGCGCCACGGTCAAGTTTACGCTGGTGTTCCTGGGGCTGGTCTATGCGATCGTGGGCGGGGTATGGGCGGCGGTGGTAGCACAGCGTAGGGCAGCGTAGAAAGGAAGAAACCAGGTTTTTCGGAAAAAACCTGGTTTCTGGTGACTGTGCCGGGGATGACCACCGGTCAGGGCGGCGGAACTGGAGGACGCGGCCGCCGGAGACGCCAACGGATGGAGAGTAGATGACGACATCGAAGCATTACCCGATGGCCGAGGCCGTACGAGCGGCCTATCGGTCTGGCGAAGAGGACGAGGCGCTGGAGCCGTTGGTACGGGTGGGGAGCGACGGCCGGCCGGTGGGCCGCATCGGCGACGGCGATTACGTGATCTTTTACGACATCCGCGGCGAGCGGGAAGTCGAGTTGACGAGCGCGTTCGTGGCGCAAGAGTTTTCCCACTTTGCGCGTCCACCGATCCGCGTGCAATTTGCCACGATGATCGAGTACGCCCGTAACCTCCCGGTACGGGTGGCCTTTCCGCCGGTCCGGGAGATGCGCCACACGCTGAGCGAGGTGGTCAGCACTCACGGCCTGCGGCAGGTCAAGATCGCCGAATCGGAGAAGGCCATCCACGTGCAGTATTTTCTCAACGGCAAACGGGAGGAGCCCTTTCTTGGGGAAACCCGCGTCGTCGTCCCCTCGCCAGAGGTACAGAACTATGCCGAGGCGCCGGAGATGAGCGCCGGGCAGGTGGCGCAGGCGGCGGTGCGCGCTCTAGACGATCCAGGAGCAGCACTGATTGTGGTCAACTTTTGCAACGTGGACGTGGTAGGGCACATCGAGAATCGCGAGGCCATCCTGCGGGCGGTGGGCGAGGTGGACCGGCGCATCGGCGAGGTGGTGGCGGCGGCGCAGGCGCGCGGCGTGACGGCTGTGGTCACCGCCGATCACGGGACGGTGGAGCGCTGGCTATATCCCGAGGGCACGGTGGACACCGGCCACACGGATAGCCCTGTGCCGTTTACCGTCGTAGACCCGGCGCTGCGCAGTGTGGTTTTGCGTGAAGGGGGGGCGTTGACCGACGTGGCCCCGACGCTCCTGCACCTCCTGGGACTACCGCAGCCGGAGGAGATGACCGGGCAGAGCCTCCTGCCCGGGGGTGTGCCCAGGGAGCGGCGGCGCGTTCTGCTGGTCATCGCCGATGGGTGGGGAATCCGCGACGAGGCATGGGGGAATCTGATCCAGGAAGCGGAGACGCCGGCGATGGAGCGCTTGCAGCGGAAGTGGCCGACGACGCGGCTGCAGGCGGCCGGGGAGGCCGTCGGGATGCCCGCCGGCACGGTGGGCAACTCGGAGGCGGGGCACCTGCACATCGGGGCCGGCCGGCGCGTCCTTTCTGACCGCGTGCGCATCGAGCAGGCCATCGCTGATGGTTCATTTTTCGCCAACGACGCCTTCCGCTGGGCGATGCAGGGAGCAAAGCGGGACCGCACGCGCCTGCACCTGTTGGGAATCGTGTCCTTTTACAGCTCCCACGGTTCGGTGGAGCACCTGAAGGCATTGCTGGAGATGGCTCGCCGGGAAGGAGCCTGCCCTGAGCCTGTCGAAGGAGCCTGCCCTGAGCCTGTCGAAGGGGCGCCCGAGGTGTACGTCCACGCCATGCTCGGCCGCCGAGGAGAACGCCCAGAGAGCGGCGCTCGCTACATCGAGGACGTGGAGCGAGAGACGGAGCGACTGGGGGTGGGCGTGGTCGCCTCGGTCATCGGGCGTTTCTGGAGCCTGGACCGGGAGGAGAACTGGGAGCGCATCGAGAAGACGTATCGCTGGCTGGTGGAAGGGAAGGGGCAGCCGGTGCTGGCTTTCTAATGTACCGGATTACTCCAACCTTCTATGAATGGCTTTGATGCCTGACTTTCCATCTGCTGTCTTCGCTATCATTTGTTCCAGTACAGGACGAATGTGTGTTCTGTAATACTGCATGGCTTCCTCTTCGGTCGAAAAGACTTCGGGGGAACGCCATTCGTCTAATCTTCCTCATGGCTGTATCTCCAGAGACTTGTACAACTCTTGTACATCTTCCTGCAGTTGATTGCAGACCCGGCAGATGTCGTCGCGACGGCGGCTGCCTGGGGGCTCAAGGAAGACGGCCCTACCGATGGAAACTGTCCTGGACTGGCTGGACACCGCCAACGGATAGACTGGCAACTGGCTGCCGGTGAGACGCTGGTACATGGAGCAGAGCAAGATGAAGCCGCACAGGAAGGGGCGCATGTGGGTCTCAGGGTCCAGCGGTCCAGCCGGGTCCTCGGGCAGGATGAGCAGGTTCTTGCCCTCAGCCAGCAAAACCAGGCTACGGCGGAGAGGTTCCATGTACCGGCCGCGGTTGCGGTCCACCGAAACGCTGTCAAGGCCATTGATGAGGCGAACTGACAGCCGGGAGATCACGGCTGAAACTGCCATGCCGAAGCGGCCGTTCAGGTGCAAGGTGGGGTGGACAAAGTCGTTGTACAAGTACAGTGGTGCCCGCTCGTGGTCGGTCATTTCGGCAATGGCCCACGGGTAAAAGCGCACCGGCGCCGATAGCATAATCGCGATCGGCCCGACGCTGCCCAGGTGATTGGCGACGTAGATGGCGGGACCGCTGGTGTAGATGTTCTCCAAACCGATGCATCTGCAAGCGAAGGGAGAGCCCAGGAAGCGGATGATTTTGTAGAGAGTATCACTCATTGTCTACTCCGTTGCCTCGTTGTGCCATCGCGGTAGGGCTGTAGGCGTGGTTATATGCCCCGGCTTTATTTGTTTCTGAGGACCAGCGGCAGATACACCAGGTTGCCGAACACAGCGAACCGCTGGCCGAAGATTTCGTCCTCCCCAGCCTCCAGCGGAGGAGTGTCGTCCTCGCCCTGCCACACCACCAGGTACTGATTGCCTTTGCCGTTGTAGGCCACCGCCGGCCAGCCAGCATAGTAGTCTGCGCTCCCATCCGGTCCCATGTCGCTCAGGCGAAAGTCGTTCGCGCCGGTCTGCGCCCCGGTGGCTGCGGCCACTCGCTGGCCGTAGACTTCATCCTCCAGAAAATACAGCGGCGGGGCATTGTCGTTGCCAAACCACACCACCAGGTATTCATTGTCCACGCCATCGTAAGCCACCGCTGGCCGGTGGGCGTGGTGATACGAATATCCATCTGGTCCCATGTCGCTCAGGCGAAAGTCGTTCACGCCGGCCTCTGCCCCGGTGGCGGCGTTTACCCGCTGACCGAAGATCTCGAACTCCTCGTTCACCACTCCGCCAGAGTTGTCATCGCCCTCCCACACCACCAGGTATTCGTTGTTCGTGCTGTTGTAGGCTACTGCCGGACACTGAGCGTCGTAGGTGGAGTCTCCATCCGGCCCCATGTCACTCAGGCGAAAGTCGTTCACGCCAACCTGCGCGCCGGTGGCGGCGTTCACGCGCTGGCCGAAGATCTCCCATTCGTCATTCACCATCTCGCCAGTGCCGTCCTCGCCCTGCCATACCACCAGGTACTCGTTGTTGGTGCTGTTGTAGGCCACCGCTGCATTGGCAGCATTGTATTTGGAGTCTGGCGGCTTGTCGTGCGGCCCCATGTCGCTCAGGCAGAAATCGTTCTCACCGGCCTGTGCTCCCGTAGCAGCATTCACCCGTTGGCCGAAGATTTCCCTATCTCCGAACACCAGCGTGTCGTCAGGGCTGTTCCACACTACCAGATACTCGTTGTTCGTGCTGTTGTAAGCCACCGCCGGACAGCCAACCAACAAGTAGAGTGGACTCCCCTCCGGTCCCATGTCGCTCAGGCGGAAGTCGTTCACGCCGACCTGTGCGCCAGTGGCAGCATTCACCCGCTGGCCAAAGATTTCCGGTTCCAGGTCGTTCACGTCATCACCCACCCATACCACCAGGTACTCGTTGTTTTTGCTGTTGTAGGCCACCGCCGGACAAGCAGCATCGAGGTGTGCATCCCCGTCTGAGCCCATGTCGCTCAGACGGAAGTCGTTCACGCCAACCTCTGCACCGGTGGCGGCGTTCACCCGCTGGCCAAAGATCTCGAACTCATCTTCTACCAGTCCACCAGTGTCGTCGTCGCCCTCCCACACCACCAGGTACTCGTCGTTCGTGCTGTTGTAAGCCACTGCCGGGTCAAAAGCACTGTAACTGTCGTATGCATTTGGTCCCATGTCGCTCAGGCGGAAGTCGTTCGCGCCGACCTGGGGGTCAATCGTCACCGGGTAGGCTGCTCGGGCCAGTGCATCCCCGTCCACTACGATGCGCGTTGCGGTTGCGCTTACCTCCATCGTCGCTGGCAGGTCGCGGCCGGCGGCGTCGTACGCCCGCACGCGGCCCAGGCATACTGCTCCCTCAGGCGTGCGCCAGCGCCAGCCACCTTCCGTTGCCTCAAATGTACCCGCACTACGTATCATCCCGGCGATCACCAGGTCAGCCCTGCCCAGCGGCAATGGGCGCGGGACAAGGAACTGTTGCTCGATGCTTCCCTTCTGTGCCAGGTACCGCTCTACCAGGGCGCCACGCAGATAGTCCACGGTGAGCGGCTGCTCGTTCACCGGCCGCACCGTGCCAACCGTCACCTCGGACAATGGCACATCATTTGCGCTCACGGCCGCCAGTTGCCAGGCCCACTCCGGTCCACCGTGCCAGGGTGTGAACTGCAACCCATGCGGCGTGAAGGTCACCGTGTAGCGGGGATGGCGCAGCCGGTAGCCGTCCGCAATGGCTTTCAAATCGTTTATCGCCATGGCGACCGCCTGATCTGGCGCGAAAAGTGGCATCCTTTCCGGGACAGGCACCTTCTGCGCGGAATCCACCCTGCTCGTTCCTTCTCCGACAGAAAGCGGCACGATCAAGAAACCTGTGAACATAGCCAGCGCTGTCAGCGCACCAAGACAGAATCGGGCCAGGTTAGAAATCATGGTTCCTCCTTCCCTGCCGGTGTGGATGGCCTTTGACGTTCTGTCGCTCACCGCGCATAGAATGCCATGATCTGCGATGCAAAGTCAACGATGCTCTCGCGCAACGGTTCCGGCTCCAGGACTTCGATCGCCCTGCCGAAGCCCAGGATGCGCTCGCGCGCGTCCTCCAGCCGCTCGAAGCGCAAGGTCAGCGTGATCCAGCCTTCGGCGTCGGGCGGTCTGGCCTGGGCGATCTCGTCGCGGATACGATCCCCAAAATATAGTGGCAACCAGGGGATCAGATCTGGCGCCACGCGTACGGTGACCGGATAGTATGGATGGCTCGCTTCCTCTTGCCTGGCGCACCACGCTTGCCAGAATGAGGCCAGGTCGAAATCGGCGGGGCGCGCGAAGTGCTCGTCTGCGATGCGCGCGTCCAACACGCGGGAGGCGCGGTGGACGCGCATGCGGTTGTCGTCCGCACACACCAGGTACCAGGTGCCAGCCTTGGCGACGAGCCCATAAGGAGCGACCAGCCGCTCGGCCAGTTTCGTGTAGATTCCTACTTCCAGACGGTACTTTAAGTGGAGTTTGCGGTCCTCCCAGATCGCCTGTTGCATCGTCTGCAGGTGCGGCGCCGGTTCCTCCGGCTGGGACCAGCCCGTCCAATCCAGGTAGACGCGTTGGCGTGCCCACGCTTCGTCGCGGCGGGTGGCAGGGGGCAGTGCGGCGGCCAGTTTGAGCCGGGCGGCCTTCAGTTCCCGGCTCATGCCCAGTTCGTCCAGCGCAGCCGGGATGCTGAGCATAAACAGCGCGCGCGCCTCGTCCTGGGTCAGCCCCGTGAGGTTGGTGCGGTAACTGTCAATCAGTGCGCAGCCGCCGCCTGGCCCGCGCTCGGCGTAGACGGGAACGCCGGCGGCACTGAGCGCGTCTACGTCGCGGTAGATCGTGCGCACCGAGACTTCCAGTTCGCGCGCCAACCGCTGTGCGGTCATCCGCCCGCGCGTCTGCAGGAGCATGAGGAGTGATAATAACCGGTCTGCGCGCATCGGTATCTCCAAGTCAGTCATTGCCGGGCGAGATTCCTCGTCGCTAGCGCTCCTCGGAATGACGTAGCTCTCTATATTGTACCATGAAATTCGGGAAATGGTACAAAATCCTGACAACAGATGTCAGGTAAGGTGTGGTAAGATCACGGTGCCTGTCAAGAACGCGTTCTGGAGGCGTCGAATCACCATATCAGACTTGTGGAGGAAATGCGATGAGTGGACTGGAAGTACGGATCGTGAGGCTGGAACCGCTGCGCGTGGCGAGTGTGCACGCCTTCAGTGCCAGCCCGGAACACGACGCCTGGGAGAAACTAATGGCCTGGGCAAAGCCGAAGGGATTGCTCGAAGACCTCAAGACGCACCGCATCTTCGGGTTCAACAACCCGAATCCGTCGCCGGGCAGCCCGAATTACGGGTACGAGTTCTGGATCGCGGTGGGGCCAGAGATGGAGGCGGACGGGGAAGCGAAGATCCAGAAGTTCGCCGGTGGGCTGTATGCGGTCACGCGCTGTAAGGGGGTGGAGAACATCGGTGAGATGTGGAAGCAACTGGCCACGTGGTGCGAAGAGAGCAAGTACAGGATGGCCCATCATCAATGGCTGGAGGAACACGTGGGGCCGGTGGGCACGCCGCAGGCTGGGGCGGAGTTAGTACTGGACCTGTACTGTCCGATTGCAGAATAGCGCCGCTTGCAGGACGACACACAGGCTCACCCCTGGGCGCTGGCCTGGGGGTGAGCCGCTGTATCTGGGTGCACCTCTTCGGGTAATAAGGAAAGCACAAAATTATAAAACTCTTCCGCAGAAGACAGCGCCTAGCTGAATTGTTCTCGAGTCGGTTGGACAATGAGGCCTGGATAGCGAAATATTCTCGCGTATGGTGTCAGAAGCCTGCCTGCCTCTATCCAGGCTGAAAAACCCACTGAGTATGGTACGGCCGCTCGGATCAAAACCTCCACGTCGTGGACACGCTCAAACTCCTGGTCGCAGAAAACGAGAAAGCCCTTGACCGCCTTCTCTGCCGCTTGTTGGCAGTGATAAATGGCAGTGTCCAGCAATGGTGGATTACTTGTTGCAAGAACACACGCCGAAGCCAGGTCACGCTGCGCTTTGGTGAGCCAACTCTGGACCAGTTGCCTCTTGGCTTCGTTCATATAGTACCTTTCCCTGTGTATAGACCTTGTATTCGAGCGAAACTCGCACGTCGCGAAAGAAATCAAACTCCGCACGTGTTTTCACGATGACATCTTTAGGCACATCCAGCCCACTTAAGCAGCGATGGGCCTGCACGGCGCGTTCATAGTCGGACAGGTCACTATGGGCAACAATCACCATCAGGTCCACGTCACTGTATGGATCCGGTCTACCCCAGGCATGTGAACCAAACAGGATCACTTGCTCCGGTTGGAACTGGTCAACCAGCCGCCGTGTCATTTCTTCGAGCAAATTGTCGTTTACTGCCCTCATATACGCCAGCCTGTCGAAGAAGTGCGCATTTGGCTCAGGAGTGACGAGAGTCTACCCTGAACATAGCTTGGGCATCTATACCTACCCACAGGTCAGATATTGGCGTCGTTTCACCACGTACCGCTTCGTGCCAACCTTATTATACGTGCAGTACTCCTGCAGGTCAAGCCATTCTGCCTGACGTCCGGTCATAATTCTACCAGTAGCCCAGCCCAGGGGCCGGACGTCTGGCTTGAGCCGGGAGAACCCCGCTGAAGCAGGGCGTCCGACCATGGTCCACTGCCCTTGGATCATTGATGGCCGGACCTCAGATTCTGCCAGTCCAGGGAGCCAAACGACGTCAGTTCATCGCCAGACTCATGTCCCTACTCCGACCACACGCCAGCCACCGCTGCCTCCACGCACTGCCCGGCTGTCCCGTAGCGCACCAGGAGCCCCGCGTGGGAAGAGGCGTAGATGGCGCCTTTGGCCGAAGGGATTGCGACCATGCGGAAGCCCAATTCCTGCATGGGGGCGACGGCCACGCACATGTCGGCAACGATTCGTCCACCACCGGCGACGATGGCGGAGACCAGCCCTTCCGCTTCGGCCCGCTCCCGCACCTCGCGCGCCGTCGTGATCCACAGCGCCGCCTTCACCCGCCGCCCACCTAACAGCCGCGCCATCTCTGCGATTTCCTCCAGGCTGGCGTGCGGGCAGCCGAACCAGGCCAGGTCAATCTGG